>Ga0209489_102615_pt1 | contig 36293 bp, 17 predicted proteins | sample SiratrowhiteBW_FD_187527 | JGI IMG/M metagenome (GOLD analysis project Ga0209489, IMG submission 187527) | Root nodule microbial communities of legume samples collected from California, USA - Siratro white BW (SPAdes) (version 2) | ecosystem: Host-associated > Plants > Roots > Nodule | place... | reverse complement strand
TATATATATATATATGTGTGTGTGTGTGTGTGTGTTTTTTTGTACTCAACGAGGTCCTATAAATATAACAATTGTTTTCTTTGACCGTTGCTTTAGTTATGAAAAACCTCAAACAATAATAAAAAGTTGTGATTTAGTTAATAACCTATGATGAGATGTAATCTAATTAAGTTATGATGACATATAACCTATGATTGTTGGAAAAATGATGAGATATAATCTAATATACATTATGAAGATGTCATATTTATTAAATTACATATCAATAAAACGAATGAAAAACTTGCCATTTAATGACATACCCAATTATTTAAATAATTTAGAATTCGACATGGTATATGAGAAATGGTGATCGTAATTTAATTAGTGATATATGGAGTTTGTGTAATAATAATTTATTATTGAATTTGATTATATATATATATATATATATACACACACACACATAAGTGATTCTAAATTTATCAATGTGAATATTATCATACATAGTAAAATTATAAGCTAGAAAATAAATAAACTATTTTAGAAAGATATATCAAAGAAATAATTTTTTGAAATATTGTAGCTTAAAAAATATTCATTGCAATTAGATATTTCATTAATACGAAAAGTTTTGATATATATCTTTTATAAATACTAAATTATATAAGTATTTTCTAAGTCTTTAATTAATTAGTTGATGTCTCGGATAAATTAAAAGATCATTACATATACATGTTAAATTACTCCATTATAATTAATAATTAAAAAATATTATAATAATTTAAGTTACATCATTATTATATAAATACATATTTAAATAATATAATATAAAAGTTTAATATTTTCAGAATAATTACGTATATATACTTCTCTAATAATATGTATCATATTAGAAAGTATGCATAAATAGTGACCAAGAGTGTGTAAGTTTGAGGTTTAGAAGTAGAAAATTTTGTGTAACATTAAGGGAAACGTCAAAAAGAGGGAGAATGTGAATTAGTTTGTGGCAATTATTAATTGTTGGGGAAGTAGCTTTTTTGATATGTATAAGGTCTGGATATGTATAATGTCATTGTGTGTCATTTTTGTTTGGAAGCCTTTCTAGCTTGGAATTTGATGGAAAGTGATTGTGAATATGCTGAATTATCACACTTTAACGTATAATGCCAAATAAAGTGAATGTGGGCAGCATCATTTTTTGGATTGAAATATATTCCCAACTAGATCTCAATGGGACATACTTTTATACACTTAACTCATCATTTTATGTCCTACCATGTCAATCCTCTTTTCCTTTTTCTTCAACAAAGTGAAAATCAGTTTAGAAAATTAATTTTACATATATTTCTGTTAACTCGTTCGATATTATATTTGTATTCGTAATATTGCGATTATTATTATTATTATTAATAAGAAGGTTTTCATACACAGTAAAAATTGAATGAAGAATTTTTCAATAAACAGTTATTTATTTTTTATTTTTAAATATAATCAAATTTATGTTAGGTATCAAAGTGCGAGTCTAGTTTTGTATTAACCGAAAACAAAAAAAGTTGAGTACCGTATAAGAAAAAAGATCCATAAACTCAATATATTTTGAATTGAAGATAGTGTTATTTCTTTATGTGACTCCGATTCTTATCTCATTCTTATTTGATATTTTCGATATTTTTCCTTTCATTTTCTAATAAATGGTATCAGAATTGATGGTTTATAGATACTCGTATTTAAAAATATTTCCGCTTTAGGAAAAATATATCAATGTAAAAGAATAACTATCACTTAAGAAAAAGATTGTTAAATATTTAAATGTGAGTTTAATTTTCATATTAAAAATATATTTTAAGAGAAAATATTAAGAGATTTCTAATATTCAATATATTTATATACTTCTTAATTTGTATGATTTATTTTTCTATTTTATATAAGAACGGAGGTATATAGTTATAATCTCATTCCAACATCTTGTAACATTTTCATTCTGTACCTTTATTTTGTTGAAAGTTAACCTTTAAATATGAATTTTTGATCTTGATGGAAAGATGCCCTAGTTTCACAAATGTAGAAAAAGAAAGAAAGATAAAATTGTCATTTCATGCAATAGAAAGTGGACACAAATGTAGGGAAAGGGATTTTGTTTTTGGAGAGTAATGTGTGTAGGTGAATGGATGACAGTCCAAAGACACTTATCTGAGTTGATGGCAAGGAATGATCATTCCCTGTAAAAACTTTTTTTCCTTCTTTACCTATTTGTTCTTCCACTTTTACTTATTACTATTATTACTTTTCTTTTAAGATTTTCATTCTTGGGTTGTTTGCACAAACTCCAAGAGTTGAAACTTCTGACTATTTCATCCTCATGTTTCTTTTCATTTCAATGGAAAATAAATAGAAAAGTTTCACTTTTTCTTTTGTAAGGTTTTGAAAAGGAGTGGTGAGGTCAACATCATGGATGAAAAACAGACTGAATGTAAGCCATCAGAAAAACCTAACCTTAATACTTTTTTAGTGGGAAGTGAGAAGATGTGAATGAGTGCAAAATGAACAAAGTTTTCTTTTATCTCAAGTTTAGTATATGGAAGAAAGTGATTAGAAATAATATATTTTTAGGTTATTTGATGACAAAAGAAAATGATAAAAAATCTGTTTTTTTCTCTCTTTTGTTTGTTTACTCAGTTGTGTAAAACTAATTATGTTATTCCCTTATTAGAAAAAAGCTTGTTCATTCTCATTGCTACAATTTGAATATACATTAATATAGTTTTTTACTGTCCAACACATAATTGATGCATAATTATTTCAACTTATCGAATAATTTCAATTCGAGTTTTAGATAAACATAATTAGGTTATACAAATTGTTTGTAGTCCACATAAAAAAGAAGTTAGTTATTTTTCCTAAAATTTAGTAAACCTTAATGATATTAACATAGTTATGATCATAATTGATGAAGATTTAATTAACAAAATCCAGATAATCAATTTAGAAAATTAAATAATAAAACAAATAAAAAATCACACACAAAAAGTTAGAAATTTAGTACAATGTAAACTTTGAAATATTATTAGAAATTGGAAATATTGTAAATACTACTGAAATTTACTTGAAATTCTACTCCCTTAACATGAAATAATAGAGAAATTACAATAATCTGTAGAGTGCTGGTTTATAACTGTCTTTAGGTTTGATTTGATTTTTAGTTAAAATCATATCAATCATGAAATTTATAGATAGTTTGGTTAAAGAAAAATAAAGTTTGTGATTTATTTGAATCAGTTTTGTATTTTTGTTGTAATTTTTTTATTTATATATGTTGATTTTGACTTCTTAATATGACGACATAAATACTTGTTCTCTTCAATATGGTGTATAATATTATATAGTTTTGTTTACATACATTTACAATTTCCTCTTATTATTAAATAATAAACGTCATTAGAGCAAATGAAGCAATGCGCATTGAAAAATTACAGCGAATAAAAAATTTAACCTATCTGAAACCTTATAAACTTGTGGAAGATAATGAAAATTTGACAATTACTTCTTTCTCGATATATATATATATATATTATCTTCTGCACTTACTGAATATTCAATAGGTCAACAATCTCGTTATTACTTTTGTTTTAAAATTTATTTATTAAATATTTTTTTTTCTTATACTAAGTCACCTACAAATAAGTGTAATTAAGTAAAAAGCTGTTAACTTTTCTAAACATTAACAAACTTTTTTGATAAATAATAAAAAAAATCTAATAAATATTAAGAAACATTTATATTTTTTTTTCAAATAACATTTAATTAGTTATAAAAAATTAAATATTTGAAAATAATGTATTAAACTAAATTTTTAAAATTAATCATATTAGATTGTAAATATCTTAATAACATTCAACATTATTTTTATTATTGTTAAAGAAAATAAAATAAGAGAGAGATATTTATATAAATGTCAGAAAAAAATTATTTAATATATAAAATAACAAAGTCATTATTAATATTTAAAAAAATTATTAAATATAGAAAATATTTTGTATCGTTGAGGAAGTATGAGTATGAGATAATGAGAGACAGAAAAAAAAAAAAAAAAAAAAGAAAAAAAACAAAAAAAAAAAAAAAAAAAGAAACGAGACAAAACCAAGAAAAAAAAAATGTGAGAAGCAAAAGAGTCTATAGACTTATATACGACGTATGAGAAGAAAAAATTTAAATAAACCTAAGCATCGGTCTAATCATCCCACTAAATAAAAGAAAAATTAGTAACACATACACATCCTCCTATCCAACGCTGATGAAAAATAATAATTAAATTATACTAATTCACAATATTTTAATTTTTCATTAATTCACTATTTAGTCTTGTTTTTATCAAAATTTTCTTTTAACTTAGTTCTTCATATCAGTTTTAAAACCCTTAACATTTTAATATAATTTACTTTTATTTTTAATAAATTTTCTCAAACTTGGTTCTTCATATCTATTTTAAAACTGTTAGCATTTTAATATAATGCGTGAAGGATTTCGTGAACTTTTATATATAGAACTTGTTTCATAAAAATATTTTTAAAAAGGTTAAATTATTTTATAAAGTCATTTACTTTTTAATATTTAAAGTTTAATTTAATAAATTTAAATTAAAAATCACGTTTGCTTGTTAGTAAAAAAACAAATTTAAAGTCAACTTTTTTATACATAATTTTCATATTTATCAATATCATATACTTCATCATTATCAATAATTAGAGAAATCTCTAAATCATTCGTAAATATAATATCATCTTTTTTTTCAACTTTTTTGTTAAGATGTTTTCATTTAATTTTTATCTTTCGTTATTGTACATAATTTATTCATCATTGCAAGTTTGACAGGTTATTATTAACCAACATTAGCATATTTAATTTTAAACACTTTTGAATTTGTTATGTTTACTTTCCATAAATAATATTTAAAAATTGTTAAATGTGACTAAAATTAGTGATTAAAAGATTTGTTCACAAATAATAATAATAATAATATTAATAATAATAATTATTATTATTATAATTGTAATAAAAAGTATAATAATAATCATAATAAAATAGAAAAGCTGATTTGATCTGTGAATTTTTTTCAACCTATTGAAAGGTCCTGGATTCAAGTCTGTTAATTTTTAAAATGATATATATAAGATTTATTAATTTAGATATTTATAATAGTTATAGGTGTAGGATTAAGTATACATTCTGAATTAGGATAAGTACCTTCCATTTATGCATTTTTCCCCTCTTAGCTTTACATTTTGAGTTAAACTTCTTCCTCTCAAAAGTTCACCATGGTCTTTATTCGTAGTTTGGAGTGTATTTGAAAAAAAAAAATTAGAATTTGCTATGTTAATTTCATCATTTAATAATTAAAATTGGAAGCTTGTAATACCAATTTATTTAAGCATTCCCTTATGTGAGAGTATCAACCTAGGTTGATCTTGTGCTTGTTCATCCTATGCATATAAGTTTCTAAATATGGAAACTAAAGTTGTCCCTATGAAATCTCAAGGGCAAAAAAATTTCTTGCTTATATTGATGCAAAAGAATGAGGTAAAATTCCTTACAAGCTAGCTATCTTATTTGTTTGCCACATGTATATCAATGAATTAATATTTGCTTTCATAAGCTAAAATGCATTATCTTTTCATATTTTACAGCAATACATAACAAAAAAAGTTAATTAATTATAGTATCTCAGAGGAATTAGATGGAAGAAGTGATTCATCAACTAATGATATTAAAACATCATCAAGAAATATTTAGTGAGTCTTACTCCTTGTATCCGGTGGCATATGAATAATTTAAGATCCACTTTTCAAACTTCAACTTTTGTTATTTTGGAATTACTTGCACTCTTTCTCACATTTCAATTTTCATTATTGAATGAGTATTTTCTTCCTTCAAATCCCAATTTGAAAGGTATTATATTTATACTGACATCTTTCACACGAGTATAATTCTATCCGATAATACAAAAATGGTTATGTTAAGATATTTATTAAACACTTTTAAATAGAATTGATTGAAAAATTATAATAATCTTATCTGCTCAAGCAAGAGTTTTTCTTGTGAAAAAGTATTCATTTATTTTAGCTTTAATTTCATATCTATGTGAAAAAAAACTAACTTATGTATTTTGTGCCTTAAAAAACAATTTTGTCCCCCATTTAGAACAGTAAAAAGTTTCTTTAGTCACTTTTGCCTTCAAAAGCTAATTTGATTAACAGCCCATTAACGTATTGTAAATGGACATTTGGTTTTACTGTGATTTTTTTAAAAATTACATTAAAATATCAGTTAACATGATTTTAAATAAATTTTTACATGTTTAATTTTATCTTGAGAAATTGATTTTTTTTAAGTCCATAATAAATTCCGAATTAAGACATAGATTATTTTTGCGTTGGATAAAAAAAATTATACGAATTCTACTATTGATTTATTTTTATAATAAAATATTTAAACATAAATAAGATAATTTCATAATTAATTTGAACGAAAATTATTTTCCTTCAAAAATAGTCTTGTTTATTCACGCAAACATAATCGATAATAAGTTATGTGAATCCAAATATACTTTAAGTTTTAGCAAAATAAATCGTCACTTGTTAGCATATTTTAATTAAGTTTTGCATTATCAAGAAAATAGAGATGTTGTTTTCCATTTTTGGGTCACTTGTAAATCAATTCCTTTTGTCTATGTTCACGAATTTTGAGTGTTCACAAATCAATGTCATTCATTGCAAATTGATGAATAAAGGGAGAGAGACCAATAAATAAGGAAGATATTAAAAAAAAATATTTTCCATCTAAAATAACTATTTTATAACTACATTAAATTATAATAATATGAATATATAATTGATGAGTTAAATATATTTTTACATAATTTTATGTTTAAATGAAGTTGTTTATATATTATTACTCACTAAGTAGAGACCTTAGAAAGAGGACGAAAATCAGACAAATAAGTTAAGGTTTAATCATTGTTTTGGTGTTATGGTTCAAACCAATATTGTCAAACTCTAAGATAGTTGATAGATTGAAACATGGATAAAATATTGTAAGTTGAGGTTCAACATGGATAGTAAAATACTTACCAATTTGCATAATAATTTTTATATACATAACAAAGTAGCGTTAATATAAACTTAATAACTCAATAAATCACCAATAACATAAATAATAGACCCAAACAAATACTTAAACATATACTTTTTCTATTTTACTAAGGATAAAATGCCTATTTTAAAAATTATGAAGCTGCAGTTAGAAAGTATGGGGTGCAGGAAAAAAGGCGTTCAACACACGAAAAATGGAGGATCATAAGCCCAAACATAAGGCCCATTTAGCATGTTGACCTGCTAGCCCAATTCCCAACTTTGTAACACAAGACTAATAACAAACATGACAACCATAAGGAGAAAAAAAAATCCAAAATGACAAGTTATTTTAGAAAATAGAAGAACCAAATATCTTTACTTAAAAAACACGGAAAAACCAAATTACTAAGCGAGTAAAATAAATAAACCAAAGTTATATTAAAATCTGAACTTTTAAGCATGTTGTTCAAAGTTTGATGTCTGACTATGCAAACAGAAAGAGGAAGCTGCATTGTACAAATTAACAAATGAAACTCAATTAAATAATTTTTCTTTTTGAAAAAAAAAATCATTAAAAAAATGCCTTTACTGGAGAAAAAACAAAAGGAGGAAGCTGCATTGTACAAATTAAAGATAACAATTTATGGTTTATTTGAATAGCCTTCAATCTCCTTTAAATATGAATTATCGTTTGGCCTAAATATGATCTACTTTTAGTCACAAAAAAAGATATTTGATAATTTAAAATCTTTGAAACTCTCTAAGTATAATTTTTTTTAATTCTTATTATTGATTATAGTTATTTTAAAATTCAAAATGGAAAATATTAATCAGTATAATTATAACAATAAAAAATATTTCAAATTAAAAAATTATATTTTTTAGATATATAATTTAATTAAGTAACATGTTTATTATTAAATATAAATATAGTAATTATATATTGTTTTTACTTTTTTAATTCAATAATTTAGTTTTAATATTTTATATTTTATTTAAAATAACTATATTTTACATAAAACATATAATATATTTCTATAGATTAACTTTTATACTATAGTGTTTAATTAAAAATAACTTTTTAATGTACCATAGATAGAGATTTTTTATCTGAAAGATAAAAAATAATAAAATATATTTTATATTTTTATAATTAATTATTATAATCTATTAAAATTATATGAAGTATATCAAATAAACATGACTTTTTTATATATTAATTAATTTTAAGTTTCTCGTAAATTAAAATATTTTTAATTTTGTTTTTATATTTTTTATTGAGTCTGTATCGTTTATTTTTTTTTCAGTAATTAAGTAATGCAGATATTATCTTATCTCATTAATTACTTATTTTCATAAAATATGATTTTTTTAATATAAAATATATTATTAATAATTTAAAACGATAAATAAATTTTATTACTTTAATTTAAAATATGTTGAATAATAAGGGATATTGTTGTTAATTACATAATGGTGACACAACAATCTCTTGGTTGTTATAGAAAATTATATGAATGTGACGAAATTAACTTGTTTTTTTTTTTTTTTTTTTTTTTTTTTTATTTTTTTTTTTTTTTTTTTTTTTTTACGTTTACATTTTATTAGTACTTTTAATCTCTATTATTAATGATAATTAATATATTATAAAAGAATTTAATTAAAACAATTATATTATTTTTAAGTGTATAATTCAATAACCTAATATATTCAATAATTTTTTAGACCTAAATATTTTTTAATCTTCAATACGTTTTGATTTTCTTTAATATTCAATAAATTGTTATTTTGCGTTAAGTACTTAATAAAATAATTTTTTTTTATATGGATCGCTACCACTATATCCTCTTATTAATTTGCTTTTATTCATGCATTATGAAAAGATTAGTTTATCTACAATAATAAACTGACATTCATTTCTAACAAGATCAAATCTGGTAATCATAAAAAGAAGGTTGACCTTTTTATATTCATACATACATAAGTAGCATATATGGATGATTTGAAAAAAAAAAATATCCATCAAAGAACATTCACCAATCATTTTGCTTTGTTAAACAATCTTTATTGATACAATATTTATCTTTATTTTAGTCAACCACTTTTGCATAAGACATTATTTTACAATTTTGTTTAATTGACAACTTCTATATACCTTTTTTTATTTTTTATTTATTTTTATCAATACATACTAAAGAGGTGTGTCTATAATCTTGTAGTAGATGATATTAAGAGTGAAAAAATTGAAGTCTATGATACTTTATCACAGAAAATTAGCAACTTGTATGTCACAAATAATATATGATTTATATGCTTTATGAAATCCCTAAAACATTGTTATATTGATGTTATTTGGACTTCTTTCTCATTTGTCATTTTCCCTTCTTAAACACATATTATACTAAGAACATTTGTATTGTCTTCTTTTTTAGGTAACTTTAACAAGTTTTATAAACTAAATCTGAAATTCAATTATTTATTATGTCTTACGAATATTTTTGGATGATATTAACGGACTAAATTTTTACAAGGTGATATTCTTAATCAAATTCACGTGCTACCAATTTTTTTTATCACAAATATATGGCAAACCTTAAAATAAGTATCAGATTTATACCCAAATTTAAAATAAGATAGAACCCAATCCAAGCCCAAAACTTATTAATTAAGACAAATAAAGTATAACATTAAAGTGCATTGTAACATTGAACTACATTGTAACAAGAAAGTTTGCATTGACTAAAAAAATTAGATCCCACCAAATAGGCATGACACACACTTTGATAAAAAAATAAAATAAAATTACTAACATGTAACCTTAATTTTTACTTCATTACAAATGCAACGGAAACAACACAAAATATTCCCTACAAAATAATAATAATAATAATAATAATAATAATAATAATAATAAAAAAGTTCGTTATTTTCCTTGCTTTCACCCTTTTCCTTTCTATATTGATATTCAATTGCTGTTTTCCAAATTTATTCTCAATTTCATCAGATTCTTTGACTTTTGTTCCACAGTCAAATTTGCAATTAATTTTTTTGAACTCCTAAATTTGTAGATGATACATACAAATTTACCAAATTCACTTTAACCTTAACCACAAGTCTTTCTATTTTGTAAACATAATCATTGACATTAGCTGGTCTCATGCTTCTTTTAGTAAAAAAATTTATAAATCTTTATCTCAAAGAAAGAAATTACCTATTGCGTTAGTAAATGAAGCAATATCAAATCATTGCAAAACCCTAAACAAGATCACTGAAAAAATATACATTAATTATCATAAACAATAAACAATACATATAAATCATTACCTATAGTTATTCTCTACTTTGTGAGATTAATAGTTATAGTTCTGCTTTTGCAAACTATATTGACACAATATGGCAATGTCAACAAAAACACCCATGTAGTTATATTTCTACATTTTCTTGCATGTATAACTTCATATTAACCCATGATATGTCCAGATAATAATTACATTACCAAAATAACTTAAACCAGCGAATACAACAGCAGAGACCTATATCAATTTTATTTAGTAAGTACTTAATGTAAAGAAAAAAAATTATTGGATACTAATTAATATATATATATATATATATATATATATATATATATATTACAGATCTAAAACTTGTTTTAAACTATTTTTTATAAATAGGATAATCGTATATAATTTTTCATTTTTAATATATTATAAAATAATGTTTACATTATTTTTAAAGTAGTATGTATACTTTTTATTTTATAATTATAAATTTATTATTTTATATGTAAGGAATCATTAGTTACAAAATATATTATGAGTAAAATAATTTTATATTAATTTTAAATGGGGTAAAGAAGAAAAAGAAAAATATTTTTTCAATATTATATATAATTTTAATATATTTTAATTATTATTATTATTATTATTAAAAACATAAAAGAATTTCCTTTTTTTTCTTTAGAGAGAAAATACATGTATCAAAAATTATAGTATCAGAATTAATACTTAGAAAATAAATTATAAATATCTAAGTAAAGTATAATCACTTTTAATAAAAATAAAATTATTGTTTGAAAATAAAATAGTATATCAAATTATCTTATTTCATTAAATAAAAATATAGTACTTAATTTAAATTAAGTATAACAAATATAATTCTTTTAGTTTAAAATATTTTTATTATCTGAACTATATTAATCAATTATCATTTTCATTTTTAGTATTAAACTGATCAAGATTAAATTTAATGACTAATTAAAACTAATAAAACTTTTACAGGAACTATAAAAAAGAAAAAATATAGAGGAACTAAAAACATCACATTTTGATTCTGGGAATGTTTGAATTAGAAGTTAAACATTAAACCCAAAAACAGTTTGATGCATTATTTGATAGCTATTGTTAAAAGAAGAAAATGAAAATGAATTTGGTTTTGTCATAAAGTAATTCTAAGAAACTTTCATATTAACTTATAGAAATTTGGATTTAAGTAAACGTTAATCAGTTTTATTTTGTGTCATTTTTTGAGAAATATTTACCGATAAATTTATCGACTCATGATCTTAATAGACAACAAGTAAGAAAAAAGTGATATATTTAACGATATAAAATTTCCATTTCAATTTATATACCTATCTCTCTACATGATGAAATGATATCCACCACTTACCTTTCCCATTTGTCATTGAAAATAATATACTATCATTTTCTCTCTTTTTTTAGCCTTAAAAGTTAATTAAATAAAGAAACACTGTAAAATTTTAAACGTGTGTTACACTTTTCAGTGTTTTCAGCCATTGCTCTGAAAAGTTTTGTAAAATAGAAAACAGTTTCATGTTTATAATATTTTAATAAAGAAAAATTATTAAGTACTATAGTTTTGTTTAATCAATGTTCTAGATAGTAATACAGTGGTTGGCAAGTTGTTTAATCAGTGTTCTTGTAACTTAATTATGGAGGGGTCACTCCCATTGCCATTGGCAGATTCTATACCTTAGTGGTTGAAGATGGTGACATGTTTTTGCTTTTTATTTTCATTTTCATTGGTAGGGACGACACAAGAATCACCACCGTCATCATCCATTAATTCATTTCTATCATCAAATTCAGATTTATTTTTCATAATAATAAAGTCTTTTCTATGTATATGGTTATAAATCCAACTCCTAATTTCATGTTTATAGTATTCAGTTAACTCTTATAAACTTTGTCGACATGAGATCATTATATATAATCTAACTTATGTTTAAATTGATTGTGATTTATAGAAAGAAAAAACATGTTTTATTTACTTCACTTAAAAGGTATTTATGAAAAAAATTTATTAATATTAAAGTTACTATAATTTATTATATTTTTACACAGATTATGTATAACAATGAATATCGTTTATTTAAATTTAATGAAGGTATATATTTTTTTATTGTTAGGGACCACTAACTATGTCATTTCTTCCATATAACAATTTTATCAATAATTTTAACATGAATGCATAACTCATACCTAAGAAAAATTGACCAACTTTGCATTTATTAAAAATAGAAAGGACTAAAAGTAAAGAATTTTTTTGTATAAGGACTAGAACATCTTTAAAAGGCCCCACTTTATTTTATTTATTTTCTTGATAAAAAAATCATATTTAAATTCACTTATACTTTTTTTACTAATTTTCTATTGAGATAATTCGTTTCAAAATAAGGTAATAAGTGACGAAATTCTTCTTAGAAGTATTTAAGGCATTTTATATATAGAATTTGAAGTAGATATTAATCTAAAGTAAAAACAATCTTATTGATGGATTTATAGATACTTAATTACACTTTTCATCATTCAATTTTGAAATATTTACAAATTTCGTTATTGATTTTTGTTTCTAGTTATTATAATATACTAAATTTAAAAATTAAATATATTTTACTAATCCGTTACTTAACAAACAAATAAAATAATGTGACTAATAAAATTGCACGTTCACAAGTGAGATAGAATAAGATGACGTGCTCATTATTCTAGTCTTTTTTTTTCTCCTTCTTTCTCATATTGTCCTTTTGTTTCTATGGTATCTACTCTCATTATTCTATGGCTTCTTCTTCTTCTTCTCAGGTTTGTGTCTTCCTATTTTAGTCTTCCATGTGCAATGTTATCCTTAACGCTTAACGTAATAACTTGAAATAACAATAATGGATATTGACATAAAAATTGAAGTGTACTTGTGTCTCAAAACGAAAAATAATGTCATCTGTAAGCAATTAATTAATGCAGGACACAATAATGATAATAATATTATTATTACTATTATTATTTTCTTTTGTGTTTCAGATGTCAATTCTTACAAAAGAGTCTCGTGACTGAAATTAAACAATTGCTATGAATTAATGCTTACTTATTGAAAAGTCAACATTTACGAATGAGCATAATATAATTTAGCTATATGCAATGTTGAAGATGACTTCAAAAACACTTTAGAAAACCCTCTTTGGTACAAGGTAGGTACTATCCTTTTTCTTGGTCTCTCCTTTTAAGCTAAACTTTATTTAAGTCAATGGACTCTTAATTGTAAGGGTGCCCCTAACTTAGCTTAACATTTATTTAATTATTTATATAATGTTGCATATGGATTAATTCCTTCAAAAGTCAGCATCCCCTCAAATGATTTTCACTTTGGACCTTCCTAATTAATACAATATGCATTTTCCTTAGCTACCACCATGCATGCATCCCAAATTATTCCTTTCTTGTTGGCCAGACCCATCGGTGAAAATTCAACCCTACCACTCTTCAAGTTTATGAATAGATATGCCAAGAAACACTAACCTATTGGAGGAAGAAAATAAAAATGAGTGTTCTGATGTGGTAGACTCTTCTAGGGTTTTCACGTTCGATGTATACTTGTTTTAATTCTATTACATGATACGAAACTTTTTTTAGTATACGTATAAAAAACAAGTTTGATTTAGTTTTTATTCCTAATACCAATATCTGATATTATATTTTTAATATTATTAGGATCTCGTTTTAAGTATAGGTTACCTTAATATTCAATAATTAATCTGTCTGTAAAAGACACTTTCCTAGGTCTTTAAAGATGTTTATAAATCATTATTAGTGTTATGTTTAACTTTTTCATAATATTGTACCAATAACCGAGGCGAGAAAACTTAAAAAAAAATAAAATGTAATCGAGTAGTTTTATTAAACCCATTTTCAACCGTAATTTTCTTACAAAATAATATGGCTCGAAGCAAAACCCTACTAATCGTAAAGAAGTTCAAATGACTTTTTCTACTCACCAGTAAATTATGAAAGACAATATAATTAATTCGTCACTTAAATATACGTGTTGTTTGCATGCATAAGATAATAAGATGTCAATACACCATCAAATTTTAAAATATATACATGCATATATAATTTATTGTTAATGTATAAAAAACAAGATTTATGAGTTTTTATGTATATATTTCAGTGGATTACGTTTACGAAAAAATACACAGGTACTTGGATGTTTCGGAATCATTCAACAATGGTAGGAAACTAGTTAGGCATAGACGCACACAGATAATTCAATTCAAGTGAAGAATATGTAACATTTATACACAGCCACATTCTTATGCTGGTAAATATATCAAATTTAACTCTTTGACAATAAATTTAGCATCATATTCACACCAATTTTCTAGTTTTTTCTGAAAACGAAATGAAAGATGGAATGTAAACAACACAAAGAATAAAGAAGCAAATTACCAACGGTGTATATATATATATATATATATATATATATATATATATATATATATATATATAATAAAACAGAAAAAAAAAAAAAAAAAAAAAAATACAAAATATATATATATATATATATATATATATATATATATATATATATATATATATATATCATGAAACTGATAGAAGAAAAAACATGAAAAGAAATACTAATTATACAAGCAATATGATTCTATTATTTATGCATTTTTCTATATTCGTATATGTGGTGTCCCACACCTGATCACAAGTGGCCACTTCTTCTTCTTCTTCGTCTCTTGGTGCTTCTTCTACTCTACCTTATCACTTTATCCACTTCAGCAAACTCAACATTTGTATTTGCCTCTTTATATTTTAATGTCCCACCGTCCCATCTTTAATTTCCCACACTCACGATTTGCACCTTCACATATTTAATTAGATCCACCGAATCATCACGATAACATACTATATACAACAATTAATACACCGAATAATAATCTTCACACGAAACCAAGAACAAAAATCAAAGTTTAGAACAAAAGAAAATATTCCCCAGCAACAACAAAACAATGAACAACTAAACCATGGAACCATTTTTAGCTCGAAACCGTATGATAAGAAATTGTGTCCATGTAAGAAAACCCTAAAAGGTAATAATGGTAACAATATTGTGATTAAAGATGCGAATTCAGAAGCATGACATATATATAAATTAAGGGGAAGGGGTTAATTAGTTTGAAGATCCAACTAATATGTACATAATAAAACTATATATTAAAGGACTTAGGAAATGAAATATTGTTTATTGATATGATTAATATCAATCTTGAAGGTCTTCGAGTTTTGGAAACTCGTTCAAGTCGGGTTTGAGGGAGATTGGAGTGGCGGCGTTGTGCGAGGGCGCGTGATGGTGAAGCGCGGTTTGGAGCGCGTCGACTCTGGCGCCGACTTGCGTGGCTTTGCGGCGGATGGAATCCGCCGACATGTTCATGGAATCGTCATCATTAGCGCCGTCGACCTCGTCCTGGAACAAAAGTTCGGGGAAATTGAGGCGCGCGGAGGGACCTCGGAGGTAGAAAACGGCGGTGTCGTAGGCGCGAGCGGCGGCAACGGGCGTCGTGTAAGAACCCAACCAAATCCTGGACCTCTTGTTCGGTTCTCTGATCTCCGCCACCCACTTTCCCCACTTCCTCATCCTTATTCCTCGGTACGGCTTCATGGGTTTCTCCTGGTGCTGCTTCTTCGATTTCTCCAAGGTTGTTGTCGGGCTTCTGCTTCTTCTTCTTCTTCTGTTCGTGGTGATCGTGGAATCGTTGGAACAACAGTGATCCCTATCTTCCATGGCTGAATTAACTGCTATATACCTACCCAACTATATATATTTGTATCTGTTTATTTATAACTATAAGCCTAGCTATCAGGTAGGTGATTGAATCAAATAAAATAAACTATACGCTAGCTTGTGTTGTGTTGTGCCTATCTTATCTTCTTCTTCGCAATCATTTACATGTGTGTGAATAATATATATAGAAAGAAAGATGATGCAGAAGCATGTGAAAATATATGAGTTGGGAGTGAGATTCCGTTCAGACCAAGAAAACACTTGCCCACAGAAGCATGGTGGTGGTGGTGTGGTGGTGGTATCTGTCCTATTTATATGAAGATGGAAAATGACCATTGACTACAGTTCTGTGGAAAAAGTAAATTATGGTAGTTTATATATTAATTCGGGAAAATGAAAGTTTTATTTTGTCTTGCAAATTATCATGCATGAACTTATGTTAATTACTTTATTTTGTTTTATAGTAATTGTTTAAAAGTTATTTTTAACATGATTTTCTAATTAGTTGATATATATATATATATATATATATATATATATATATATATATATATATATATAATTTTTTCATGAAATAATAAGTAAAAAAGAATTTTCTTTTTAATATGTTAATTAAGAAACCTATAAAAATCAAACTATATATTAATTTTAACTTAAGGAAATATCATTTTTCAAGTAAAAAGTTACTCTGTTAATCAATGAAGAGTTGTTATTAATAAATCTGATTTTTAAAGTAGATATTTTAAAGATAATAAACCTATTATCTGTAAAAAAACAATAAACAGTACCAAAAACTTGTTATAATACATGTTATTCTCTACAGAAAATTTCTTTAAAATATATTTTATTTATAAAATTTAAACGTGATATCTTCCTTCAAAACCCCGAATATAATGAGTCACTGAAATCAACAATTACTATATAAAATATTATTCTGCAAAAGTAATAGTATTTATAAATTTAAAACACTTTATTAAAAACGATATACATATCTTAATAGAGTAAATTTATTTAATTACAGATAGCCATGCATGATAATCTTTGATGAAAAAAATTATACTTCTTAAACTCTTAATAAAATGTATTAAATAAAGATATGCATAAATTTTCACCATCCTACTAGTGTGAAGTAATCACAGAAATTTTCATTCACTAATTTTTGTTCTAATCTTATACATGTTGGAACCTAAAAGTTAATTTGAGAAAATTTAGACAAGTTTTCTTAGAAACAAAAATATTGTTAATATTTACTCTTGAATTTAAGAACTAGGGCAATGAAAATGAGTTTTCCATGTGTCATGTAACAGATCCTCCACGCGTAGAGGCAGCTTCCTTAAAGATAAATTCGAAGGTGGCCGACACACCCTCTCACCCCATCTCTGTCTTTGAATCTCAAAACCCAAACACCAACAAAATACACTTTTCAAAATTAAACCTAATTAAGAGCCAAACACCTTACTTAATTATGTGTCAATTTCATGTTCACTTATTTTCAATCAATAAATAATAAATAACCATTTTTTGTAAAGGGGTTGGGTTCTATTGTGTTGCTTAGGAAATAAGCAAGTGTGATGGTGTGAAACATGGGATTTAGGGCAAAAACGTTAATGGGGTGATTTTGTTGTGGAATGTGGATGATTATGATAATGGTGTGGTGTGGTGAGAGAATGGACAGGTGGAGGAAATCTAACGGCTGTGAGAAGTCGGTGGTGAATGGACGGATGGATGAGAATAGAAAATGACTTTCCGTCCACGCAAAAAATAAAAGAGTACACGTGTAGCTACACTATAGTACTAGTATAGACGTAGAACGTGAGAATTTGTAGTGCTTTGTTTGGCACACAAGCCACAACAATAAGCGCGTTTCTATTAACTTAATTCCAAAAATTAACGTTTATATAGTGTTGGAAAATTATCAATGATCTCAAATTTTTTAACTTGGAATTATAGTATTCAGTGTCTGTATAACTTTTGTTACAGTAAGTAATTATTTGGGTGCTATCTTATTTGTACTGAAGTTAAATGTTCATTCATATTACAAACACTTTGAAACAAATTTATTAAAACAGATTAATTTCTTAATAAATATTTTACTTTAAATAACAATAGAGAATAATTAATTTGAAAATAACAAATTAATGTTAAAAGATGAAAAATATATAACTAAAACTACTGTTATTTTCAGATGGAGGAAATAAAATATTGGTCTATAGTTTTGGAGATATGATCTCGATATTAAAGAGTGAGTATCAAATAACAACCTCTTTCTGTAGTATATTTTTATGTCTTTTTGGTTATAGGGTGTAATTCTGTAGTATATTTTTATGTCTTTTTGGTTATAGGGTGTAATTAGAAGAGATTGGAGTGGATTGTTCTTCAATTTTATTTTAAAGAAATCACAAAAATATCAAATAGGTTTTGATAAAGTTTATTTTGGTAGCTTTTAGTTTTATATTTTTATTTTGCATTCAAAAATTACTAATAAGATAGGTGCAGTTTCTAAATTTTTATAATTCCTCTGTATATTAAAATAATTTTAAAAATTAGTTGTCTTTCTATAACATTAAAAGGGTAATTACCTTCTAACCATTTTTTTGTTTGCACTTTTTAGAACATTCTGAGTTGATAATTGTAAAATTAAGGTTTTTTTAAGAGAAGTATAGTGTAAGACAAGAGTAATTCAGTGTGTTATTAATCTTTTCTTTAATGGATATTAAAGGACAAATATTTCAATTTGGAAGTTGCAGATTTTGTGGCAATATCAACACCAACATTCAGCTTTATTTTGTCATTGTCATTATAATATACACATTTAGGATAGAGTTGAAGACATCTAATTACACAAAACTAGCCTTATGTTAGTTAAAAGATACGATGTAAGTTTTCAATAAACACTTATTTTTTTTATTGATTTCTTAAATAAACAATGTCTTATCTTTTAACTCATAAAAAAAGTTTTAAATATCATAATTCATGTAAAGAATATCTATTATAATTTATTTATCGGATATGAATTTTAGTTCAAAATAAATTATATATATATATATATATATATATATATATATATATATATATATATATATATATAATCAGGGAATAAATATTTTATTTTATTTTATTTATAATTTGATTTTTAAAAATTCATATTCTCTCAAGTCTACAGAGTTACTAAATTATATTATATATCAAATTACATCTCACCAAATAATAAGATAAAGATCAAAATAGATAAAAAAAAAATATGGTGATCATGATAAATCGTCCAATATCTATTAAAAATGTTACACTCTTTTTGCAAATAACTATAACACATAATATAAATATTATATTATATATGCATACAAATATATGCCCTATTAAACTGAACAGGTGTTTTAAGGTCAAAAAGTCTGATCCTTGTATTTGGATAGATAGACCTTTTTAAAAGTATAAATATAACTTTTCATACTAAAGAAGTTAGTCAAAGTGCTTTAGCACTTCATCATTTTTAAATTTTAAATAAAATCTATTTTAAATGTTATATAATTTTGTTAAAAATTTTAATTAATATTTTAATTTTTTATATATTTTTATTTAAAAGATAATGTACAAATATTCCATTTTTAACTTTGTAATTTGGTATAATTATTATCATTATTATCTAATGTTTATTATATAGTGACAATAAGAAAAATAAACTTAGAATTTCATGAAAAATTAAGTTTCATCACTAGGTCTACTTAATAGATATTTTATGACAAGTGTATAATTAAATAAAAATACAAACACTTACAAGAAGAGATAAATATTTTAGTTAGATGACCAAATAGATAAAAGACTATTGAAAAAATATTGTTTATTATTTGTTAAATTTATTGGTTGATCAAAAACATAACTTTATTTTTTTTAATTTTTTAAAAAAACCATCCACTTTAGTGTTTATATATTATTTTCTATTTTTTTTAAATTATAAATACTTTTAGGTTTATAAGTTTGTTTTTTTATTAAGTATGGTAACATGTAGGGTTTGCTTAATTTAGAAAAATTGTTTTAAATTGATATCATCACAAATATTTGCAAGTTTCACAAAAATATATATCTACACAATCAGAAAGATTTCATTAAAAAAAAGAAAAAAAAATAGATACATCACTCTGTTGAAGCTAGGTTATCCGATATAATCAAATTTTTCCCTCAGTAAAAATTAAAATAAAATAAGTATTTTCTACTATTCAACCCTCATTACATGAGAAAAAATAAATATGAATTATTGAACTGTTATGACAGTATTAGTTTCATGTAAATTCTTTTTCTTTAAGGCACATGCTTTCATGCCAAAACTTTCCTTATCTTAATTATTTGAAATGAAATATTAAATTTATAAGAAATAAAAATATTTTAAAAATTAAACTATTTAACAAATTAAATCTCATGAACTAATAATTAATCACAATATTATGATATAAAAAATTCATATACTGCAAAAAAAATATGAGTGGTGATGGGGCAACCACTCACCAAACTAAATCACCAATACCTCATGAAAGGAAACTATTGTACCCTCCATTCACTATCAATTGAAATTTATATAAAATAATAATAATAATAATAATAATAATAATAATAATAATAATAATAATAATAATAATAATAATAATAAAGTATTATTAAGATAACTAGAATAATAACACCAAAAGGAAATCATGAATCCAATTGCAAGAGTCGGATATTGAGTCTTCATCAGCATGACTTGATGATAAGGATTCAGCTAGTCACACCCATATTACACATCATTTTATCTTATTTTCAATCATCACACAATAAGTGAATGCCTCTGGAAACTGTTTTTGTCTTTAACAAAATAATATCATATTGATTTTAAAAGGAAGAGTTTGCAAAAATAATTTTATTCATTTTTTGAGAACCCCAATAATATTAAGGGTGTCTCCACTTTGAAATTATTCAAATAGACCTAATTATAAATATAGTAAACTGTTCTAATTTGTCAGTATAAATATATTTTTAAATTATTTATTTTCCATAAAAAAATATATAACAATATATATTTTTGTTATAAATTAGTATTTATTTTTACTTTTTTAAATTTCATCAATATTTAAAGTTTATATTTAAAAAAATATTTTTTAATATATATGTAAATACTTGCTTAATGGGTATTCATATAAGTAAGTAGAGGGATTATATTATTTTATTTGTTACAGCATCTTTACTACAATTTTAAAATTGTATTTTTTAGGTTTTTCTTAAATTATTGTATGCTCAACATAATTATAGTTATTTTATTATATTTGTGCTTATTTAACTTGCATAGTGAACCATTAGATGTGTAAACAATTGTTTTCAGTCTTAAAAACTTGAATATGAAAAATATACCTTTCAATAATTTTCAGGTTCACACAATTTCTATACTTTTGAAAACATATGTTAGCTAATTTAAAAGAATGGATTGTCTTATTACTATTATTATCGAATACAAAAAAATTAAGTTCAAACAATTGTACCTAGTATAATAATAAGTTTTATTATAATGATTTCCTTATCCAACTATTGTATGGGAATACCATATTGATTATAAATCATAAATAATACTGAGTTAAATAATTGAGACATAATTGATTAGAGATTGATGTGAATGATTTGGAACTAACGGACAAAATTTCACATAAGCAAAATTGAAATAGAGAAAGATAGAAAGATGTGTCTTTTTCAAAATAGTTACTTACTTCAATATATAATTGGAAGCTTGTTTGCCACTTATTACAACAATGAAACATTAAAAATGAAAATATTTAAAATATCTTATATATCAAGAATGGAGAAGGGGAGCACAAAAACTAAACATTGTACAAACACGAAGGACATATTAAATTCATGATCAAGTAAAAAAACACTAAAAATAAAATCTTTAGTTATATTAGATGAATATCAAAATGTTTTGCATGAAATATCAAAATTTATATTATAAAGTATGTAAATTCAGATTCTACAGATAATCTTGATAAAATAAAATTTACTAGCAGTTATGGGTTTATCTTCAAAAATAAGACACTTGAGCTAAACATCTAAACTACATATTATCTTACCTGTATCCATTATAAAAGTTGAATAAATGGTAACAACACTAACATGTTTAAAAGTTATTTAAATTTAAAAGTTATTAAAATAACTTAAATACAAGTTGCACTTAATAATAAATTCACATTTTATTATAAGTCAAAACACATAGTATCAAAAAACAATAAAAAAAATAAGTTTTTTATAAGATAAAATTGGTTTATATTAACCTATTCTTTAAATTTTTTTTTTACTTTTAATTTATACATAATTTAATTTTAACATATAAATATAAACTTTCTTATTTTTTTGTCATAAAAATGTTTAGGAACAAGATTGTAAAAAAAAATAAAATCCCGATACAATGAGCAGAGACAAAATTATATTTATATGATGCTGGTCCTCTTGATATAAGAAACCTAGGCAAGGAGGATTTGGCAAGGTGATGATGACATTATTCAATAGTTTTTGACATTATAATATTACATGTAGAAATGAGTGGTTTCAACTTTAATTTTAATTATAAGACATTATATATTACTAAGATATCTAACTAATACTAGATAATACATTACATCAAACTTCAAATCACCATCAAATGAGTCCAATTCCTAATTAAAGTGTATAATAAATTTAATTTATTATAAAAAATTGTTGAAACCAAGAGAAAGGAGTGCCTGGGGTCCACCAGACATTTCAACAGGGAGGAGTTTCCGTCGGCAGTCCATTCTGCCACTAAACCTAATAGCAATTTCCAAATAATCTTCACATAACATCATCGTGACTTTGAAATCACTATCTACCTATAACTCTATTATATAATAATAATAATAATAATAATAATAATAATAATAATATTATTATTATTATTATTATTATTATTATTATATAATAGCAATGAAACTGTTTCTGGAGTATCCTTCTTCATCAAAGAATAAGACACATCAAATAAAAAGGAAACTCTCCAATCTGTCTCAGTGCCTTCTCCTTCCTTCTTCATAGTTCATTCATGAATTCTATACCAAATGCTATTCCTGGAGAACATATCTGTCCATGCCTTCATCACACTTCGACTCCACCATTAAAATAATTTAATTAATAATCAAATAATTGTCAAATAATCAAGTGATTACATTTGATACAAGAAAAAAAAAATCCTTACACGAAACATTGATAAAATTATATATATATATATATATACTGTTTATTTATTTATTAAATATCTATTATACATTTATTTGCCAACTTTTACCAGAATTATAATTCTGATTTTATAAAGTCACTTGATCTATATAACAACATTTTGACTCTAAGGTTATGTAAGATTTTTCAGTGTTATAAGAATAAGATGAATATGAATGACCAAGATTACTTGATCCAGAAGTGTAGGAGAATCACTTAAGTGAAAAGCATTGTTGATCAAACTCAAGGAAAACTTAAGAACTTCAAGAAGAGCAGTGTATATGATATAAACACCCTGCACATTCACATACACATAAAGTTGGGAAAAAGTAAATAGTATTAAACCTATTAAAAAATAATAACTACTAAGATTTATTCATTCATTCACTCATAAGAATAACATTCAAAATATTCACTTAAAAAATAATTATCCACAGAATAAAAATAACAGTCATAATAGTATTAATTTTTTTTAAACTACACTAATATTTCCAACAAATCAATGTGTACATAAAGTCGATAACATCTTAACTATATAAATGAAAATTTATTGGTACACTTCACATGCTAACAAGTATTTTAAGCCTGGGTCAATGTATAGGTAAAAACTGTGAACATCCCACAAATATGTATACCCTGAACACACTCTGACATCTGCATTGAGGGAAATACATTAATAATTAAGTGATGACAAAAACTAATTAACTAATTAAATGATTAAACTACTTTGGGTAAAAGCCAAGACCTATACAAATAAAACCTAATAAAATATCATAAATATATGAAGATTTATATATAAATTGATGATTTATTCATTACATATTTATTATTTTACATATACCTTATTTAAGGAGAGTGTCTTGCATGTAATTTATCTATCAATTTTGAAACATATAGCTATAGGTTCGCATTTTTTATTATGATTTCTTATAATCTTTTACATATATATATATATATATATATATATAAATGATTTTTTATTTTATATAATCTTTTATCATATAAAAAAAGTAATTAAATATATTATTTATCATATATTGTATTGAAGTTATGTTGTAATAAAAGATTGAATCTAAAATATAAAAAATTATATTTTTTAAATCTATGAAGCCCCTCTCCCCAATACATGTTAGTTTCTTTCCATTTCTAATTTTGGTTTGACTATTTTTTTTACATTGATGTTATTGTAAATTTTATATTATAAATTAAAAACAATTTGTGTATATGTTAAACAGGAGCTCTCATCATATTAGATTATTACCTATTATAGATTAAGAGAAGAAAACATTTTTGACTTTGACGGCGGCTATGTAAGCCCATAATTGAAACCGGAAATTGCATAGTATTGCGGCGAGAAGACAAATATGTGGCCCAATCAGAATTCAAAAATCTAGTAACTTCCTCAGTTTATCTTTATCCATCTCCATTCATGAATCTATGTATTTGCCTTATTTACATTTTCCTCACACAAATCCCATAACGTCTTCTTTTGTTTGGTCTGTGAATGGAAAATAATCTTTAATAGAAAGAAATAAGTTAGGGATCGAATCAGTAAAATATTAAAAATATGAAGAATATAAATAAATTAAATTTTGAAAAGTTTAACAAAAAAGTAAACACTCATTTGATGATCAAAATAATATAGTACAAAGATACCCTAAACCCAACAAAAATCAAATAATGATAATAAATTATATAGTAATAATCATAATAAAGATAATACTGATGTGTATTTAGAAAACCTTTCATTTAATCAAAGTTACAATAATTATATCTTATTATTGATATCAAAATTTTACCAAATAAAAAATAGTCCAGAATAATTATACTTAAACAATACTAATTAGTTAGTATAACTAAATTCCAAGAAAATGCATAATCACCAGCCATTTTGCATTTAACCGATATATCTTTAGAAAATTTTACATTCATACAATATATTATATTTTTATCAACCTGAAACATTTCAATAATTAATCAGGTTTTTGAAATATTACTTCTAAGTAAAAAAAGGAAAAGTTAAACTTATAAAAGATCACTGAAGAGAGATGAGAGAGAAAATAAATTTCTTTTAAACTAATTATTTGATTCAAAATTCAAGATAAAATGATTCAACAATGAAGAAGAAAAAATCATCTCTCCTCCAATTTTTCTCTCTTCTATAATATGGAGAGATAATGGTCAACTATTTCTGTATTCTATTTATCTCTCTTTAAAAGATATTATTGGAGATGAAAAGATGGAAGAGTTAATTCGAGTAAGAAATATAATTTACAAATAAAAATATTATTTTAATATCTATCATAAATATAATATTCTTTATTGAAAAAATGTTTCCATCTGTTTCTATCATGAGAATGTATGTAGAAAACAGAACAAAATACATATAAAAAAGGATTTTTAGATATACATATATAGAAAAACAAATAATTGACAATTAATATAATTAAAAAGTAAAAAAAAAAAAAAAAACAGTTCCTCCCTTCCATATTCCTAGCCACTGAATTATTTTCTACACCACATTTTTCATTTTCCCACTAAGTTATCCATTTCATTCTTCACATCTCCACTGCATCAACAACACAATCCAAACCCCTAATTCCCAATTTGGCATCGTTCCCCGCCGGAACACAATCACTCCACCGATGAATAATAGAAGCTTCTCTCTCCGGTAAGGTAACTCCTTTTGAATTTAGTCCTTTTCTAATAATCACTATTTTTCATTTACTTCTGAAATCATAGTTCATTGGTAGTTCAAAATGTGGAATACAATAACTAGTCATTGGAATTGTATCAAATTTCCCATGGGCTGTTCAAGAGTTTTGAACTCTTTAGCAGCTTAAAGTTATTGTTTAAGCCGCAACTTTACGAAGGGTGGTAGAATTTAGGAAGAAGAAAATGTGTGTTGAAGAACATAGCAAGAAACAAATAGAAAAACAAAATGAGTTCTATCTAGAGACCAATTGAAGGTTTGTGTTAATTTTCTCAGTATTCAACTTGGATTTTATGATTTCCAGTTTGGTCGTTGTTTCCCCTTTCTGTTGTTGGTTCAACAAACAGCAATGGCGAGACTCCCTCACTCTCTCAGTATCTTCACACAATCTCATTATTGGCGGCCACTTCTGTGTTGCCACTACGCCAAACGTGCCCTAACTGCTGGTAATAACTTCTCCTCCCTCACTACATTAGCCCGAACGGACAAATCACGAGAGGGAGGAACAACCACGGTTAAGCTTTCAAACAAAGCGAGAAGAAAAGCTTTCCATGAATCTCCGGAAGGGGTCTTATTGCGAAAGCTAAACCAGTGCTCATACGAAGGAGATATTGTTCAAGCCCTTTGCCACTATGATGAGGCTAGAAAATTGGGGGTTCTACTCAACCTTGATCACTACAACAAATTGCTATACCTATGTTCTGCTGAAAATGCTGATGCTCCCCATTTGGGTCTCAAAAGGGGGTTTGAGATATTTCAGCAGATGTTGAATGACCGAGTTGAGCCCAATGAAGCCACCTTTACCAGTGCTGCTAGGCTTGCTGCTGCCAAGGAAGATCCCGATATGGCTTTTGAGTTGCTAAAGCAGATGAAGAATGCTGCTATTGCTCCCAAGCTAAGATCGTATGAACCGGCTTTGTTTGGATTTTGCAAGATGGGTGACGCTGAGAAAGCTTATCTAGTTGATGCTGACATGATTGAGTCAGGTATTGTGGCTGAAGAGCGTGAGCTTTCTGCTCTTTTGGAAGTCAGTGTCAAAACAAAGAAGGAAGACAAGGTGTATGAGATTTTGCAGCGTTTGCGCGCAACGGTGAGACAGGTGTCTGAATCAACTTCACGGGTAGTTCAGGACTGGTTTAACTCAGAATATGCTGCAAAAATTGGAAAGGAGAAGTGGGATGTGAATAAGGTGAAGGAAGGGATTCTTCAGGGAGGTGGAGGATGGCATGGTCAAGGGTGGCTTGGGACTGGGCGATGGAAGTTGGTGGACACTCGGGTGAACGAGGATGGTGTGTGTCTCTCATGCGGTGAGAAGCTTGTGAGCATTGATATTGATCCAAAAGAGACCGAAACTTTTGCTGCCTCATTATCTAAATTAGCTTGCCAAAAAGAAGCCAAGGAAAATTTTGTTCATTTTCAGGTAGAACAAGATTCACTGTTTTGTTCAAAAAATTTGTTTGGATACTTAAAAGCCGAATTTGGTGAAGGGCCATCCTTTTTTTCCTGTAGGCTACCTTTTACAAAGATTGCATGTTGTAGTGTTATTTTCAATTCTGTCTTCAATTTGGTTATATATAAAAATTAGCAATGAAATAGTGATTGATGTAGAAGTTTAACTTCTGCAGAAGTGGCTTGAGCGGCATGGCCCGTTTGATGCTGTTGTAGATGGTGCAAATGTAGGCCTTTCCAATGGGCACAACAAATTCAGCTTTTCGAGGGTGAGCATGGAATTATTGAATTTATTTAGCCCATTGCAAAAGTAGATACTTAATGGTTCTTTGCCCTTGGTTGTAGCTTAATACAGTTGTTGAACAATTACGTCAAATAAGCCCTTCGAAGAGATTGCCCCTTATAATTTTGCATACAAATCGGGTAAATGGTGGTCCTGCTCAAAATCCAAAAAACAGGAGACTTATAGAAAATTGGAAAAAAAGTGGTGCTCTTTATGCTACACCTCAAGGTTCAAACGATGACTGGTAATGTAGTGCTTCCATAATATTTAAGTTAGATTTAGTTGCCTAATTTCCTTTATTTATTTTTTCTATTTTACATTTCCAATGAAACTGATGGTGTTGATTGATCCATGTAGCTGACTCCATCTAGCTGGATCGTGGTTGTATGTTGTTAATTCGTTGTATCACACATTTACAACATTGAGATGAATAGAAGTTCAAAAGTATACATGTCTCTACGGTCTTACAATTCAGTTGTACTAAAATGGTGGTGTTTTATTTAACACAGGTACTGGTTATATGCTGCTGTTAGTTGTAAATGCTTACTGTTAACAGATGATGAGATGAGGGACCACTTGTTCCAACTACTGGGTTCTAGTTTTTTTCCGAGATGGAAGGAAAAGCATCAGGTATTCTAAACTAGTCGAGAATTCCCTATACATTATATAGTGTAGCTCTACCAGATTCCAGATGCATTCTTTATAACATATATTCTGAATTCTGCTCGACTACCCAAGGCCAGCAGCAAATATCATAAAACACCCGCTTGAGAAAAAAAAATTTATTAAATGGACCGTTGCATGCTATCATCATTTAATTGTCAGATGTCAATAGTTATAGTATCATGCTGACTAGTATATTATATTAAGAAATATAGAAGATGTTTTAAGGGCAACTGCCCGCAAGCTTCAAAACGTATAGTTTTGTTTGGTGACACCTATTAAGGAAACGAGAAGTGCTAAGAACACACTCTACTATATTCTTTCTAACGAACTCTCTTCTAATGGTTGGAATATATTGGAAGCTATAAAATTAGGAAATATATTCATTAGATACGATGCGAACCCCATAAATTTGTGTTTTTTCAATAAATTATACAAATAAAGAGAGTATCTATGTCTAAAAGAGTGTGTAAGAGAGAGTATTCCTAGTATTTTTCGTGAATATTGGTTACAATGGTTTGGATATGTGTAAAGAAAGTAGTTGGAAGCATCACTGAGGATAATAGATTGCATGGTATTTAGCCTTGCAAAAAGGGGGAGAGGGAGGTCATGAAGGACATTGGAAGAAATTTTAAGAGGGATCTCATGATAAATAATATTGTTGAGAATTTGGCCTTAATAGCATCGTGTGATCCATGTAGTTGACCTCACCAAATAGGATAGGATTTTTGTCGTCTTAATTTCGTTAGAGTTTATGTTTCTGTGTTAGTATCAATTCTCAAGAATTTTAGCCTTTAATGATGCTGGATTACTAATGTGCTATTCCTTTTTTGATCGCAACTGTTAATCGACTTTTTGACTTCCATAGTGAAAGGATTGAAGGTGTGTTTTTTGGTTTACAGGTTCGAGCAACAACTGGACGCTCCCTAATTATGCCTCCACGTTATTCCATAGTTATTCAGGTGAGATGACAACCCAACTGATTTTTCACCTAACAAATGATACGGTGGCTATATAATTGTTCTTGCTCTGCATCAAGATGTAATCCATAACCTGTGTATTGAATGAATTGGGCTGATTTTGTCCAATTCTGAGGGTCCGGGGGTTCTCTACCTCCACTTGTGTGTATTTTTATAGCCCTTCTTTCTATGTTGAAAGCGAAAACAATGATTTGACAGAAAACTGAGGTTTCCAATTTTCTTATACATGCTAAATGCAATACATAACTGCAGGAATCAGCCAATGGTAGCTGGCATGTGCCAACTGTAACTAGTGATGATCCTGAGATCCCCAGGAAATGGTTTTGTGCCACAAGATCCAAAAAAAATTCATTGCATAGTGTATGGACATCCTCCTCCAGGTCTGATTGCACATGAGGGAGGCATATCTTCATCTTCTTGGTTTGTTTTCAGTAGTCATTCCAGTTTTTTCTCATCTTCAGTTGTAGTTCCTAGCAGCTGTGATGAACTTAAGGTATAAGATGTGCAGCTGCCACAATTTTCCTTTCTTTATTCTGTAATTTATACTTTTTGTTGCTCAATTGTTTTTCCTTTAGCTTCAGGCTGCCCAAAAAGGAAGAAAGCTGCTCCGCCAGTATTCATAAATCTTGTTGGTCATGCTAATTTGTCCCATCTCTTTTGCTCAAGAGCCTTATGTCCAGTGGCATTAAGTTGCTTTAGGAACTGATTGAGTCTATTACCTACACTTCAATTTGCCTCTGCATACCTCCTTCGTAACAGTATAGGATAAATTTTGCTGTGGTAGCATATTTTTTTCCTGAAAACATACTGGTATATTTGGTGTCAGTGATGATTATTTGGGCCATTGAGTTGAGGAAAAGAATGTAATGAGATTTATACAAATATATGCGAGCTTCATGGACGACGAAGCTTTGAGAAAATATTGTTTGGTACAATTTTGGGACATTGGTTGTGCCTTAGGACTTTCATGAAATATTTTTTACATTTTAGGTATTTATTGACCCTTTGGTTTGGGAAGTATTTTTGACATGTGTGGATACCAAGATTATAAAATCTAACCACTAATTATTTAGTTAATTTTTTATTCGGGAGTCTTAATTTGTATCTAAACACGACATTCGGAGACAATAAAATATTACTGTAGTTGTAAAAACTATTAAATTATAAATGATATACAGTGTTTCATGTCAAAATTGTCAATTAGAACTGAAATCAAGCTTTTCTTATTTTTGATAAAATGATATTTATTTATTTTATAAGTTTTTAGTAGATGTTTACTTTGTTTATGTTTCTAATAAATGATACTTGTTTTTTTTGTGATTTTAATAAAGTGGTATTTACCTCTCTTATTCTATTTATTAAAAATAAAATTTTACAATATTTATTGGCAAATAGCCATCAAAAGAAAATATAGGAATGATGCTAAACACAGAAGGAGATAAAAGTCTAATTAGCTTTAGCAGAAAGGTAAAGAAACTTGGATCAGAAGAACAAGTTGAAAAAACAGACTTTATTCCACCTTGGGAGCAATCAATTGATGCAACCCTCTGTACAATCCAATAAAGATCAAAAGGATATTACATATAACATAAGATACTTAAGTATATTCACCATATTCTCAATTCAACATCTATTGAGTATAACAACACAGTCTTGGCCAAGCTTTCAAATTCTAGTTCCTGTCACAGATTTGTTGCATTTTCTTGATATTGCAAGAAATCAGAAACAAAAGCAGCAGCAGTAGTAGCAGACACTACAAACACCTTGCCATTGCACTGACAAATTGTTTTCTTAAAACCTTGTCTTAAGTTCCATCGGAAAAAGATTCAAAAAATATACAACCCATCTTCCTCTTCTTCATCATCTTCATCATCATAATAATAGTTCTCCACATCCTCATCCTCCTCTTCAATATGAAACACAAACTCTTGCCCCAATTCCTCATCCTCATTCAAAACACCCCAATCATTATCATATTCTTGAAAACCATGTTCTCTTCTCTTCTTCCTCTCGGGCACTAAATCTACTTCCCCATTCTCAACCCCACTCCATGGCACCCACAAATCCGCATGTCTCCCCAAAGCCCTATCCCAATCCCCCACCACGACAGTCCCCAAATCCGCCTCTCTCGCCCTCCTCAACATCTCCGAAAAATCCGAATCATCAGAAACCAAAAACACCCAATCAATCCCTCTACTCATCGAATGCACCATCTGCCTCTTCAACGCCCAGTCCGCCGCCTGCGGCTTGTCCTCCACCGTCTTAACAAACACCCCCGCCCGCCGAAGCTCCGCCGCCAGCCCGTACCCCACCTTCGGCACCACCAGCGTCCTCGCCGCCTCATCATACTTATGATTCCCGCGCAAAAACCGTTCCTTGAAACGCTCCCGTTTCTTCTTCCCCTTCAGCGACTTCAACCGGTTCAGATTCTTCTCTCGCTCCCGCTGGTGCAGCTGCTTGAAGTGCTTCTTCAGGTCCATGTGGGTCTTGCACTTGCGCCCACACACCCCGCACGTGTACGATTCCGAGGGTGTCACCACACCCTTCCGTTCGAGGATGTCGAGGTTTCTCCGTTCGCGGCGCTGCTGTAGGACCCACTGGGGGAGGTGGACGAAGGCGTGGCGGTTGGCGTAGGCGGAGAAGTCAGTTACCTCGCCGAAGCGGGAGGCGAGGGTTTTGAGCGAAACGGCGGCGTCGTAGGGGGGCCCACGAGGGGGCTTGTTGTCGAGGTCCCAGAGAACGACGACCTTGTCGGTTTTGGGGGCGTAAATGCCTTGGGAGTTCTTCACCATGTCGATTTCGACGCAGCAACATTGGATGCGTGGGTAATGCTGAGATAAGTGTTTGTTGGAAGGAAAGTGCCTGCGTTGTGTTTGTGATAATGCGGAGTGGAAAGTGAAGTGGATTGCGTTATGGAGAAAGAGCGAATTGTTCATGCTTGATGGTGTGGGTAAGACTCATTCTGTATTCAGTTTAGGTGGCAGAAAAAATATACGAACCTCTTTGCATCTTTCTCTTATCTTCTCACTATTTTCTGAAGAAGATATTTTTGTTTGCTTTTTTGTGGGCTTCAATAATTTTTCAGGGCTTGGTCTTTATGCAAGTTGATCGGCCCAATATAATATATTTTATGGGCAATTACTTCTTGCACCCCATCAAATGCTTCTTACATCCCATCAAATTTTTAAAATTTCAGTTATGCCCTTGCCTGAAATTGGGTGTAGAGTGTGTTTCAGAATGGACTTTTCCAAAGTAAAAAAATACATTGTGGAAATGATTTTCCAGAAGTTAATGGGAGGTGCCAGTTTTATTTCGAAAAGGGTGTTTCGAAAGCATTCCATGTGAGATTTTGCCTTCAGGGAAGAACTTTCTAAAAGTGATATATTATGTTACAGAAAGGACTTTCTAGAAGATTTTAAGAATTACTTTTCAGAATGTAAAGAAAAAAAAAATTATCTGTAATTCGATTCACACCTTCAACTGTCGCCATTTCTCGTAAATTGTCATAAATCACCTTTCCAATAACACTAAATACAAACATAATCAAATTTCATACCAAAATTCAACCCAAATAAACTTTAAATTAAACTCAAAATAAACTAAAATGAAATTTGATAAATTATAAAAAAAATCAAAAATTCACCTAAAAAACGATGATGTTGTTCTATTTTCAACGATCGACTACCACTTTCAACTATGAACTCAATCACAATCAAAAATCCACCATCCATCCATATAAGAATGTTTCATTCACGTCAAAACTTCCATGTGAGAAAGTTGTGGTAATTCTTGTTGAAATATATTTTGGATGTAAATGTAGTAAATGTACATCCAATTTTGGATGTAAAATATATTTTTTATTTTATATTATAATAAAGTAAAAATTAATTATATGAGAATAATATATATGATAGATGATGGAAAAGGAAATAATATAGAGTCAAAAATATATGAAAGTAAGAGTGGGTCTATGTTTTCAATTTCTTTATATGAGTGAGACAAGCACGATTAAACATAATCAAGTTTAGTGTATGTTGATGCCTCAAACCATATTGTAATATTTTATTCACAGGTCATTTATAAATGTAACTTATTATTGAAGTTTGTGGCAAGTTATTTACAAATATTATTAAAGTTTGCCATAAGTTCAGAGTTTAGAATGATGTAACATCTTCTTCGTACTTTATTATTATATTTCAAAGCAAGGACACATTATATTAAAGTGCAATTTACAATTATGAACCTCATATCACATGCTAATTCAACTTATAAGAAAAAGTGTCTATCTTTAACTTATCATTGAATTAAGAGCGTGAAAGAATTTCTCATTGGCCAAGCCATTACCATTGTACCAAATATATTAACACTATAAAACCATCAATTAGTTATAATTTAAGCAACGATGTTCACTTTTCTCTCCCGCATCCATTTGAAAAAGCAACTCAATTATGTTTAATCATCAATTAATTGGTCATAGGATGATTATTAATTATTCCTTTGGCAGCTGCTTTAAGGCATATGTTTTGAATGAACTCAATATGAACTACACTCAAAAAAATATTAAACTTCTTTAGAGTAAATTTACTTATATTTTAGAAGATTAGTAAATGTTATATCTAAAAAAAAAAAAAAAAATTCGTTGGTCCTCGTTTCTGCACAAGAAGATAAAGAATACCCTTTCTCCCTAATTTAGTTTTAAAATACATTTAATTTTTTTCTTCAAAATCTGCTTTTGTATTTATGGCATATGCATTTTCTTTTATTTTTTGTCCAACTTTAATTTTGCTACATGTATATTTACTGTAGGTCCATCTAGTACCAAAGCGTTAGAAAATAAGTATAAAGACTAACAAAATTCCTTCCCACTAGTTAAGATTATTGCACGTGAATAATTGTTTGTTTTATAACTTGATGAATTTGTTTTAGTTTTATCGTGAAAAGATGTTTCAATAAATTAAAGAAAGAAGAATTTTCATAAAGAACCATTATGGATGTGAAAATTTTAATGTATTAGAATTATACTCAATAAATACTTTAATCTTTTAAATATATTAACACGAGTTTGATTTTTTTAATTGAATTTATGATAACACTTTATTCTTATTTCAATCATTTACAAACCTATGTTTGTTTCTCAAATATGCTGAGGAAGGTCAACAAGGGATTAAAGAAAAACAAATATATTTGTTTTAGAAATTTAACTTATTTAGGAGAAGTTTTGCTGGATCTCATCTGTACCAATGATATATGATAAAATGAAAAGAAATAAAAATGAAAAACATGTATTCCTACTCTTTTAGTGTAATTGAAAAATAAAAACAACAACCAACTTATATTTACTCATTCAAATCAATTATATCAATTTACAATATTTTTACTTATTTCTCACTTTTTTCACTCTCTTTTACTTTTCACTTCTCACTTTCTTCTACTCTCCCAAACAAAAGTAAGTATTGAGATACATGTTTCATTACTTCCAGTAACAATTTCAATAAAATATAAGTATAAATATAAATTCATAAGTTTTATCTCAAAAATGCAATTATTGTAAAAATATGTTGTTGATAAGTGAGGTAATTTGCATCAAATAATGTGTCGGTTAACCTTTTTCAATTCTATTTTAACTAATGATACATTGCATTTGATATTGTACCTGCAACTTCAGTATCCCAACATGTTAACATGCATTATTTGCTTTTTCTTCTTGTGGCTTTTTTTCCTTTTTTTTTAATATGGTTTGGTATTTTGTTCTTATTTTCGGGGACTTGGTTTGGCTCCACCGTGTCCATATTCAAGTGCCTCAGTGAGTTTGCCATCTGGAATGAGAGGCATTATTTGTGCAATGAGACAAAATTTTTGCATGTGGAAATGTTTTTTCACAGTCAACAATATAGAAACATAGAACAGTGAATTATGATGTTTAGGAGGGATTCTCACACTAAAATTCAAATTCTTTTCCAACAATCGAATTTTGGTAATCCACTCCTAAATTCAGAGTATATTTCAATAAACTTTTTACAGCAAATGGTACAAAAATTTGAAAGCTTTTATTTTTCCTTAAGAAAAACTATTAATGTGTTTTTATTTTATCTAATGTACCTCTAGCACAAAAATGCCCCATTTACTAATTTTGTTCAATATCGCGTATCAAGTAAATTCAATTCATAATATATAAATTAAATGTTACGAGAGTTTACTTTAACAGAAATTTAATGAATTTATCGTCTATTTTGTTATCGAATAAATTATAAATATTTAATTTTACACACGAATTTGACAATATTAAGAAAAAAATATATTAAAAATTCTAACTTAAAGTCTTTTTTTTTTTGATAAATTCTTTAACTACAAAAACATATTTTTAAAATAAAAATGAGAAAATGGCACAATTTACTTTTTAAAATGTCAACACGTAAGAGCTTGTAGTATATAGTTGCTTTATTTGTTTTTATAATAAGATAAAAAAAAGAGCAAGCACTATTTTATGGTATCATCTAATCATAAATGGTTAAATTCATTGATTTTTGTGATGTTAAACTGAATAAAATTGGAATTCATAATTGATAAAAAAAATTGTAAGACTACTTCCCTAAGACAAGACTTTAATTAGTTTATTTACAATATTTTTTTATTCTTTCTTTCTTCCTTTTCTGTTCTTCTATCAGTATCCCCTAGTTTTTTTTTTTTTTTTTTTTTTTTTTTTTTTTTTTTTTTTTTTTTTTTTTTTTTTTTTTTTTTTTTTTTTTTTTTTTTTTTTTTTTTTTTTTTTT
>Ga0209489_102614_pt1 | contig 36295 bp, 11 predicted proteins | sample SiratrowhiteBW_FD_187527 | JGI IMG/M metagenome (GOLD analysis project Ga0209489, IMG submission 187527) | Root nodule microbial communities of legume samples collected from California, USA - Siratro white BW (SPAdes) (version 2) | ecosystem: Host-associated > Plants > Roots > Nodule | place... | reverse complement strand
TAACCATTTTGTTGATAAATTACTTTACTTATCATGGTAGTCACCAGGTAAATTGTGCAAAGTTAAATAAGCAAAAAAAAAAAATTAAAAAGAAAAATAAAAAAAGAAATAAAAAAAAAAAAAAAAGAATTCTATAACAATACCCAAACTCATGGTTTCAAAATTCACATTATCAAAGAAAAAAAAAAAACGGTTTTTGTCTAACAAAGGTGGGCTGGAAGAGGCTTGAGCCTTAGGGTGCGTTTGTTTCCTACATTATTTATTTTTCTTCAAATAAAAGAAATATACAAAAATCGAGAGGAATAAGTCACATTTTTTTTTTCTGACTGGAGATGAAAAACGAAGAAAAATAAAAGATAGCCAATGTTCGACCATTATGTGTGAATATAATGGATTACCTTATTTTTTCTTTTATTTTTTCCCAATTAAAAGTACGACATAATAATTATGTCTTTTATTTGTATTCTTCGAAACTTTATAAATATAATAAATCAATATAACAATATAAATAATAAAAAATCAAACAAAAAAAGTATAATAAAAAACTTTTGTTTATTTAATCGGAACAACTTTTTTATTATTATTTTTTTTACCTTTTTCTCTCTTTCTTTTTTTAACTATTTCCACTTTCTCATTTTCCATTTTTCAATCAAGCACAAGAGAGAGATCCCTTAAATGAAAGTACTTATCAAAGGAAACAATGTAATATTAGATTTTTTAGTGCATCAATTACTATTTCTTTTATATGATATATTGCAGAGTTTATCAACCGGAAAAAAAAACTTACTATTTTTATAGAAGTAAATGTATTCCTTATTAACAATATATATCATACTGATTCACTGTAACTTCTCAAATTATAAATCATTTTGTTAAACATAACTATCACTTAAATTATTTAATTTTAAAAAGTTATAACTATTAATCAAAATCATCTAATTTTAGGAGTGGAATACACAAAATCTATTTTCTACACATGAATAGAAATAAATATTTGGATAGATAATAATGATAATTTAAAAACACAATCATACTTTAACATCGAACAAATTTGTAGAATTTATTGAAGTAGTTAACACTTACTATTTCACTATTTTTTATATGAAATTTATTTAATAATCACATTATCGGTAAAAATAAGTTCTCAATGTAGTTGTTTGGGTGTGAAAATGAGTATCCAATTTGAAAAGTTGATTTAAACGTGTGGTTGTGGTTGTGAGTAAAAGAGCATAATCTCTTAGCATAAAAGGAAAAAGTTTATGCAAGAGAGGAAGAACCCTTTTCACTGCGCAGCTGCTGAAAATTTCTGGCAACAAACCACTCTCTAGAAGACAGGTTCTTTTTCCTCTCTCAATCCCTTTCGTGTTCTATTCACAAAAGCATATAACGGACATGAATTTTGTGTTTTCATCTATAGTAGGAAAAATCGATTGCCCATCTGTTACGGACTTTTTTGAACCTGAAACGGAGCATGTGGGTACATGGAAATGACCTCATAGGTGTTAAAAGTTACTGACTTTATTCATCTAACTATACAACTAAAGCGAGCAATGCATTAATGCATATCTTGATGTATGTTTTTGGAAAGTGCTTCTCTGGTTGAATTTGTCACTCATCTGTAATTATTCTGATGTTTGTATTTTCAGTTTGCTGGATGGTGAGTGGAATTTGAGTTTAAGTGGGAGAATTGTTTTGAAAATTTGAGTTGGGTAGGGGTTGAATGTTCTGTTTTCATTTTGTTATTGTATTTTATGGCTAATGTTGCAGGTGTTTCATTATCCTTTTCCTTTGTTTGAGTAGTTTAGGAATGTGAATGCAGGCTGGCATTTTGGTGCTTAATTCTTTATGTGTGCTGAATAGGTTATATGTTAAGAAATGTTCTGGATTTGCATGCACTTGGGTGGAATTTTCTGTTTTTAACTTAAATATTTGAAGGACTATTGAGGGAATAATGAAATTGCTTGATGAATCAAATGTACGAAGTGAATGAATAATTTTTACTGAACTCGATCAAATTGTCTGGAATATGCATGCCCTCATTCGTTCTTTACATGTTTAACTTAATGCTTGATTTTCCAAAAATAAAATACATGTTTGATTCCAAATTTTTGACACATTTATTCCCATCAAATAGAAGTGGGTTTTTTTTTGTATGATTGAAAGACGTAGTAAAAACGTGTAAGTAAATGCCGTAAATATTACGCCAATGCCATCACCAAATGTCCGTTATTTAGACAAATACTTTAGGAGATTTGGATGTGGTTTCCAGAATGTATTTTTTGGGGTTAGATGTTAAGGATCCACACGTTGATCTGGATTCAGAAGTTTGATAATCAAGGAGCATTTTTATTTTTTTTTTCAGTTTTTGTGATATAAATCTCTCTGATCGTGTTTGTTGACGACTATGAACATAGTACTGTGTTTGATTTGGGTGGGTTGCATGATGGCTTTATCAAACTGCAAGCATATATAGTATTGTCTCCTTGAATAAATATTTTCAATGCAGCCTAATATTTTTGTATTCTAATTTTTACTCTTATTGGTGCATTTTACTGCAGTTTTAAAATTGCAGGATGTTGTTTTCAAGGTTTTAAACAGTTTAGGATTTTTATCATACCAGTTGAAAGAATTTCTGAGAGGTAAGTCTTTCAGAAACAGATTAAATAAATATACTCAGATGCCTATCTATTGCAATTTATTAGGATCTGCATTATTTTAACTTATTGGTGGCGTGTGGAGCCTCTCTTGGTAGAACAAGTGGGTCCAAAATTTGCTTTATTGTTTGTTGTTTTGTGAATGGTACTAACTGAAATTACATACTACATAGAACTTTAGTTTACTATAAATGTTTTTTTATATCATAATGGAGAAAAGTAAATTAGGAAGTGATTGATGTCCTGCATAGAACTTATATCAGTAATTGATGTTTTTATATTATGCAATAACTTTGGGAGCTCTCTGTTATTAAGAGATGTCATGTTCTTATATCTTTATATTGGTTTAAGAGATGCTCTGTTCTAGTATCAGATTTTTTTATACTTTTCATAGATATAACCCTGAACAGGTTAAAGGCCTGCTTTTTTTAACAGAATTGTTAGCTTTCTTACTAATTCATCTTAAATACAAATGTCAAATAATTTATAATACTCTTTTTTAACACATTGAAGGGCTAAAGGCATCTTTATGGCAGTTTCAATCTTTAGCTGTGCCGTTGCTTCAAAAGAGATTTTCATGCCTGGGAGAATCACAACTAATTTGTTCACAGGATAAATAGTATAATTTTAAACCAGAAAATTGTGGAATGTGTAAATTGTTTAGTCTATTACTAAGTCAAAATTCTATTTACTTGAAACTCGTAGCCTGAAATCACAACTCATCCCAACACAAAATGATGAATAAGCAGAGAGTGAAACTGTCTCAAAGATGCCTTTAGCCCTTTATTCTACTCACCATAATGATGTTATCTGTATGGATTTTGATTTTAGTGATTACAATTAAAACACTATGCTTTTGGTATTTTTTGGTTTGGCTGAAAGAAAGTTGGTCTGATTGAATCTCAGAGGTATTTTCTTAGAATTGTTCCTGATTGGTTGACTGGATCAAGTCTAAAAAATTCAGACAAAAGACCTTTTCAGGTACTGAACCTGTGATTCCCCTAATAGCACAGAGGTGCTAAACGATGAGAGCTTGTGTTTTTATTATATACTTGTGTAGTTAACAGATTACATACTGGACTCGAATGTGCATAGTGTACACGTGCATGATACTGAGCAAATCAAAGTCTTGATTATTAGCTAAAGCATTTTCTGTTGAGCAATTCAGTGTGCATGTTTTATACTTTAATTTTGTTGCTGCTTTTATTTACTACTGCTATGGTTTACTGCTGCCTTTGCATACATGGTTTCGCTATTTGTTTATTATATGAATGAGTATGAGATAGTTTAACAAAGGACACTTTATATTGTATTTTATTTTTGAAATCAAATACTCCTTTATATTTCTATTTGCCAGATTATTTTAGCAAAAATGGAATCTGATGCACTGGCATGGGGAGACAAACTCGTGCTGAGGGGATTGTCATTCTATGGTTTTCATGGAGCAAAGGCAGAAGAAAGGAAGCTGGGCCAGAAGTTCGTGGTAGATATAGATGCCTGGATGGATCTCACAGCTGCTGGCAAAACTGATCACTTATCAGATACAGTTAGTTACACAGCAATATATGAGTGAGCAACCAACAAATTTAGAACGTCTTTTTTCTGCTTTCATCATTTGATTGCATAAACTTCTAGTGGCACTCTTCATATTGGTGAATGTGCTAATTTAGTAGCTGTAATCTTATTAACATGTCAATAATTGGTGATGCAGTATAGCCAAGGAAGTTCTTGAAGGGTCACCTCACAACCTTCTGGAATCAGTAGCTCAAAAAATTGCAATAACTACACTGACAAATCATAAAGAAATTTTTGCTGTTCGAGTGAAGGTTGGAAAGCCTCATGTGGCAGTTCGAGGTCCAGTTGATTACTTAGGCGTTGAGATTTATAGACGGAGAAGCGATTTGTCAGGCTAAACTTTCATATTTGTTTTGGTTCCATTGTCATATTTACTGCTCCAGAGTTTTTATATTTTCAAGTTCCATTTAATGCAAAAGTAATGTAACTCTTTCCCGTGTGTCCCGCCATTAGTCTTTTCTCTTTTATCCGTCAGTCTTGCTGATGAAATTACAAGTTAAAAAGTTAGGCATACGAAATGAACTATATATACAATTTGGTCTCTCCAAAACAGAAAGAAATTGCAGTAAGAGTTACTAATTGAGTTGCCTAAGTATTGTTTTTCTCTCATCTCCCAAAATTTAGACATCCAATACAAAATAGTCATCATTCATGTTTGCTATGGCCGGAAGAAATGCTCATAATAGTATCTATATTTTTCATCTTGTTAAGTGATGTAATGGGGGCAGCAATATGTGTAGCATTTTACAATTGTCATGCCCTGGTCGTATCCTGCCTCCACCCAAGGTTTGGAGCAAATTAGGCTGAAGCAGTTATTGGTGACCACATCCTTATTCAGACCACCCATGTGAAATGCTCCTTTATCTGCATTATTGAGCAGGGAAGAGAGTTGGGTATAGCTGTGTATAGTTTCTTTTAACCACATGAAGTGGCTAAGAATCTAGAGAAGAGCCCTTCAAAGTTCTTTCTAATTCCTAAAAGGGATATCATTCAAATATATGACATCCTACCCAAAGAAATTTATTGAGGATTGATTGTAAAATAGATTTTGAATTGTGAATCTACAAATTGTTCAACGAGGACCACCAACCCTACGTAAAAAAAATCTTGCAGTTCGGAGTCCTCTGAGCACAATCTCTAGCATGTCTCTTAAACACCTCAGAAAACTGAGCAACAACTTTATCATGGAAAACCATACTAATCCTTGAAAGAGAATGGTCCCTATAGAAATCGCTCAATATATTTTTCCTCATCTATGCAATACCCTTCTGAAGATGTTTTGAAAAATTGGGCGTTCTATTGTTCATCCTTATTCACAATAAACCAATAAAGATTACTCACAGTACCAATAAACTCAAGATTCTCAAAGTCTTAACTTTCCAATATTACAAACAATCCCTGTATTATCTCAATACCTTATATCAAGATCATTTAATACTATGACACAGACCAACACTGGTGATTGTTATGGTTCAAGAGAAAATTTTTACCAAGAATTTACAAAATGGTTGGTTGCGTGGTTTTATGACTTTGGACCAATAATTAGTTTCGTAGTTGTTTTGTATTATAGCCCTTTCTTTTATTGGACAGTTAACCACTTTTCTCTGATATTACCAGGATTTATTGATAGCTAGATTTCGTATTAGATTTTGAAAACATAAATTCATCATCTCTCCTAGGTATGTCCTGTCTATTTTAAATATTTAAGTGTTTTGAACTTATTACCAACCTTGTTTATTCTGTTTCCAACTGTGATGAATTCATGGCATTAAATCTATTCAGCTCTCAAAAATTACTGGGTCTTACTCATTCTTCCTTAAATACTCTTAAATTTATTAAAATAAATTCAAAATACTAACTTGTTGAAATGTTTTATTATTCACAAAATAAAGTTTCTTAAAAACAAACTACATATTAACACTACATAGTTCCAAACAATGTAAGGCACGCCATTAAATTTTAATTAATAAGGGGGTCCATGTAGAGAAAGGTTTATGTCCAATCGTTTTATTTTATTTGTGTATGCTGGCAGCACTAAATGTCATCAAATCATACTTGGTGTATATATATATGTAAGACCTTTTTTCTTGTATTATATTATAACATTATTTTAAGTATACTTATTTACTTATTCAGTTTTTATTTTTTAATATTTCAAAATAAAAAATAAAACAAAATATTTGTTGTTTTTAGTAAACTTTTAATTATAACAATAATAACTATTTTTATTTTTTTTAATGTTTTCGCTAATTTATGTAAAGGCGTCTATGTATATATAATTTGAAGTGGGTGGTTGCTGAGTGTCGTGTAGCTATTTATAGCACCAGTACTTTGTACTGCATCTGAGTGCAGAGGGTGACTTTTACAAAAACAACCCATGAATAAAATATTATAATAAATTATATTTATTATTATTAAAAATACTAATAAAAATACAAATACCTTATATTTTCAATAATAAATAAATATTTAAATATATTATATTATTTAGAATACATACCCAATAAAACTTAAAATTATGTGTTTAAAAATTAATGGTATTAATATATGTTCTATTATTTATCATACAAATATCTATTAAAATTAATTAATATTTTTAAAATTTTAAATTTATATTATTAAAATATTAAATTTTAGATTAATATAAAATTAATTAAAATATAAATAAATATTATATAATTTAATAATTTTAATAAATTCATTACATTATATTAAATTATTATAACTAGTATCAATTTTATAAATAGGTACATCCGCATATATTTAATTATAATATTATTGTAATTAAATTTTAAACTAATTGTAATAAAATTATAACTAATTAAAACAAGATTTTTCATAAAAAAATAAATTTTGTGTGGAGTATTGTTTCTTTTTGTAAAGAAAATTTTTATATTAAAATAAATACATATTAGTGAAGAGGAAAGAGAGAATCTACAAAAGAAATATTAATGATTGATAAGAAATACTAATAAAATGGAAGGCTAAGATAAAAAAGTAATTCATTTCCCTTATTTTTAGACTGAATGAATCCTTACTCTTATTGCAAAAACAAAAACTGAGTTAATAATTTTTTTCATAAAACTCGTGTAAAGTATTATTGCATCTCTAGTAATTCTCATATTATTAACACGTCACGTGAGTCTTATATAACTTTCTTGTTAATAAGATGACATAATATAAAAAAATTAATTTTTGAAAAAGACTCGAAGTCTTGAATAAAATTATAAATCATAAAAATATTTTTATTTTAAAAATTCATATTAAAGCCATTTGTGACCCATTTAAAGTTGTTTTGAATTTGCTTTTCAAACAATTTATGAAAAATATACTTTAATTAAGTCTCTGAAAGCTCAGATTATTAAAAAATAAGGTAAAATATTTTCTTGCATACTAAAGTGTTAGTCTTAAAAGATGTTTATAAGATGAGATTATAGTGTAATACTCTAATCTTAAGGCACTTGGAACTTTATCATTCATGAGTACGTAGGAAAATATTGTATAACAGAAGAACTAATGATTATATGATATTTAATAAATTAAACTTGATGATAAAACTAATAATAACAATTGTTTCTTAATCAAGTGGTTCAAGATTTAAATTTCCTAATATTATTTTAAATCATTTATATTTACTATGTGGCATTGAAGATTCTCCACAGTATAAATAATTATTTTCAATAATAAATGATCCATCTCAATTTAATTATTTAAAAATATGACATTTCAATGTATTTTTAAAATTATGATTTCTTTTTATCATAAATAAAATTATGGTTTATATTTTTTTCGAAGTTGGTACTTTGTTAAGGTTAAAACATGCTTACCATTTATCTTTTGATCCCATATTTATATAATAAACCATACAAATAAGATGACTCGTAAAAATAAGTTACACATTTCAATTGAACTTGTCAAATAGGTTAAAAAAAGAGAGAAGAAAAATATAGGATTGGAGATAAAGACCTCAAAGAAAACTTGTTTTAGAATAATGGCAGAATCTGTATAAAAAGGTAAAAGAATAAAAAAAAAAAACCACATGAAAGGGCTTTACGATTTAAGTATCTATCCAAGTAAAAACACAAATAAAAACAAAAAAAAAAACACAAGAAAAAAAAAGGAGGTGATTCAAGTATCCAGGGTTTACGATTTAGGATATCAAAGTATTTCAAGTATATTGATAAAAATAGTTTTATTTATTTTTATACAGTATAAAAAAAATACAAAGACATGAAAAGTAAAATAATTTTAAAATTACTCGTTTATCATTTTAAACACAATAAGAAAAGGACTATCTATCCTCCACAAGTCTTACACTTCCTATCTTTTCAACTAATTATAATGTCTACCTAATATCTCATTTTTTTTTTCTCGTTACAAACTGTAAATGAAAGATCTTAGATCTAGGATTTAATTAAATCAAAATAAAAGATACATAAAATGGATAATTAAATCAAAATTATGAATTTATAAAAAATAAGAACTAATGCCTGGAAACAAATTGAGAACTAAATTATGAAAAAATAAATAAGAAAACCCAAAATCTAAAAAACAATAATTTAATAGCAGAAAAGTCTTAAAGGATGAGAAAGTTGAACAGCTTGCTCGGTCATCCTCTCTAGACCTCTCTCAATTGTTCTGAGATCTACTATCTTCACATTCTTCCTAACATAAAAATGCATCAAAATAAAATGAAATGCTTTATAAAAAAACTTAAAAAATTAAAATTTTATTAAAGTAATTAGATTACTTCAAAATTTGAGAATTTCAAATTCTATTAAAAATGAATAAAAATTTGAAATTATTCACATTTTTAACTTCATGTTTTTATTTTTTAGTTTTTCATTTGATTTTATTTACATCGTTATCAATTTGACTAAGATTAAAATTGAGTCGTTATCAAGATGACTACTTTTTAGAAGTCAAGATGACTAAATTATGATATTCTGAATTTAGATATACTTAAGATTTAAAATCCATTATATAATTTTGAGGCACGACCAAATTGTAAATTAATGTAATGATAATTGATGACACACGTGCTCTTTCACATTCATTAACTTGTAACAACTAACTAACCTAACCTCATCTTCATCCTCTTCATTCATTAACTATGATCTGTCACCTTTCTCTTCACTGGTCCTACAACCATTCACCTCACTGTCTTCTCCTTCTCCTTTCATTTCACATTATTTCTTTCTTAATAAGACAATGAAGAGAATTTTGGAAGAACAAAAGACATGAAAATGGTTCTCTTCTGAAATCTATGCACTACAACACCTTTCACCAATATCCAAACACCACACAAATAAACCTCAGAGTGCCTATTTATATATAATTACAAGACTCCTACATTATTCTTATTATAAAACCAATATTTTTTTATTTTTTTATGTTACTTTTCATTTAAATTTATTGAAAATTAACACAAAACATAATCAAAATAATACTTTAAATTTTAATACAGATAGTAATATTTTAGATATCAATTGTTGGTTAAAATTAATTTTGTACAAAATAAAAAAAATAACAGATGAAGTGAATAATCTAATTAAAATCAAATGTTCGAACTTTATAAGTTTTTTGGAATTTGAGTTTTAATATACAATTATTAAATGTTTAGATACAAAAATTTTGTTATTAGGAATAATTTCTGACATAATCATATCTGGGTAAAACTCAATCATACTAAATGATATTTATATTTTATCCATATAAAAAAACATTCAATTTTTTATATTTTAATACATAACATTAAACTCTCTTATTTTATTTGAAAATAATATATTCGCTAAAATTTAGATAAAAATATATATAATTTAAATTTCAAACTACAAAACTTAAAATTTTTATTAACAAATAACTAAATGAATAAATTATAAATTTTTGTAATGTCTTTTCAAATGACATCTAAACATTATGAAAATAGCTCTGTGAGATCTATTTTTATTCCCACCATATTAAAAACTTATCGAACTAGCAATAAATACAACAACCCATCAAGGATCAGTATATGACCTACCGAGTTAAGGAATTGTTTTAGGACAAAAGAACTATATGAAAGTTTAATCTTAAAATAAATATTCATCTATCTTATGAAATTAATAACGTATAACATTAAAATTATTTATGAATAAAATAAAAATTAATAATATATTTTACCGTAATGTTTTTTACATTGACATAATATTTTCTCCAAAATATAATTTTTATATATTTATAAGACAACTTATAATTTAATAAGAGTATAATTCTATAATATTTTTAATAAATAATAATCAAACTATTTACTTTTATGTTTATAATTTTGTCCTTTTAATTTTTATTTAAATTTTAGTTTCAGATAAAATAAAAGCGACTAATGTCCTTTTATTTTTTTATATTTAAGTATCATTTTATTAAAATATAAAAAATTGCAAGTAACATTTATTAAAATCGTTAGGAAGAATGATGGCGTATCTATAAACATTAACAAAAATAAATATTATTTTATTAAAATTTTAAATAAGGTAAATATCTATTTTAGAATTAGAAGTATTTAAAGTCAACTTTTCATTAGCTTATATATATAATATAAGCATATAATATTGCATAGGCATAATCATGTGAAGATTAAGCAATAATAATAGTTATTAGATAAACAAAGTTTTCTTCATAATTATAAGCTTGGTCTGGTTTAGTTGTTCCCATGTCTGCTAGCCACCGCATGGGTGTTCTCGCTTGAAACGACTCTGTCTCTTCTCTGTATGGTTAGGATAATTCACTGATTCTTGGGTCGATCAAAATTTCACATTTTTTTGCATTGAAAACCATAGTTTATCAACCGAATGTTTCGTGCAAGTTGGGTTTGTTTTTAATAAGATTTCCTTCTTGGATTGATATTAACGCCTCTGTTTTAGCTTATGAAATGGAAATGATCAACACCTCTATTCACGTGCTTTCATTAAATTGTTTCACCCGTTTTCTTGGGGACCTGTGTATCCAAATTTTTGCGCAGTGTCTCAGAATTTCAATATTTTTGAGTTTTATTGGCGCAACTTGGTAGGTAGCTAACAGTTAGCTTCAAATGGATGTGTCATAGAGTTATACGTAACCACTCCCTTGGCCTTTTTTTCTATTTTGTTAACATTAGTGGGGCTAGTGGGAGAACCCTTTTGGGACCAATTACTTGTTACAATATGCTAATTTTGTTCTGTTTCGATGAGATGTGAAACTGAATTTAACCTGAATGGATGGCTAGATAGTTTTTCGTACCCTCATCATTGGAGTTCTATGATTTTGAAGAATGTTCAGTTTAGAATCTTATAATTATAAGTGGCTGCTTAGCACATGACTTGCTGATAGAAGGCTGGTTCTTCTTTCCTTAGGGATATAGAGATGGTGAAAAAAGGAAACATTGTGCAGTATAGGGAGAGGCTGGACAAGACCCTTGCCTTACCTGATCTGACAAATGACCAGATACTCAAAACCCTTGTCAGAAGTCAACTCCAACGTTCTTCACAAGTGGAAACTGAAGGTAATAGCATTCCCTAGTTTGCTTTGAGCTATTTTGCAGAAAAGGTACTACCTGACAGATGCTATTATTTTAGGTAGTTGTGTTTATCTTCTTTTATCTGGTTATACATTTGGTTTTTGCAGGATGTAATGAGAAATTAGTAGAAACCAAAACCAAAGAGATATATAATTTTCTTGATATGTTGAGAAGTGCCTCTGGAGACAACAGTGGAGGATCTAGTACATCACACTCTGATTGGAAAGTAAGCTATCAATGTTTTGTTTTCTTCATCTTTCAATTGCTTATTTAGATCATCCTCGGTTGATTTAGATCTTGAACTTTCGTATCTTGTTGACATGCAAAACACAGACACAATTTTTTTTTTGTATTCTGGTTTGAAGTTTTATTTCCATAACTTATGTTGATATTTAATACAAACTTTTATTACATGAAATATTAAGGTGAAATGCTAATTCTTATTAGGAAAAAATGAACACCTGTTAAACTATATCTAAATTTTATAGTTGTTTTTTCTGATTGGTGACTTCTTTTCATAGAAATCAGGAATTTACATTGTCTGATTAACTTCTTGCTTTTAAACAGTTAAAACAGGATAATGAAGATTTTCGAGTTATGTATCGCGAAGCACCAGAGGGAACTCCCTTTCATACATTGCTAGTTGAAGGCTATGTGGATGGGCCTCTAGATCTCTGTGAGTCATGCTACGATGAGACAAACTTTTTAGCATCGCCCTTTTAATTAATTTAACAACAAATGTCATGTTATGATCTTAACATGTGAAATTTAACGTTTGTTACATTAACAGCTTTGTGCCTTTCATGGGAGTCCTTCCTCTACAAGAAATGGTGAAAATCATATTGCAATACGTGCCTTGGCATCTATTTGACATTATTTTTTTATAGCGTATAAGTTGTTTGATTCTGTGTTGGGGTATATACCCTTTTCACAATTTTCAATTTTTTCCAGGTGGCCTCAGTTTACTATTCCCAGTTTCAAAGTTCTAGTATCTGAACGTTTGCAGAGGGTCCAGATTGGGGAACATATCTCACTAGTTAGGTGTGTCTTGGCTGCATCAATTAAGTAAATTTACATTGTAGTGTGTATCAATGACCATGCTAAATAAAACCTTAATTTTTGAATGCTTATTATACTGCTGATTGTGGAAGAAAGGATGAAGGTTCCATGGCCCCTATCTACAAGGGAAGCTATAGTGCATTATTATCTTTTTGAGTACTTTCAAGATGACTTAGTAGTTGTTCTTTTGAATACGGTACTCCCCTGTGCCCTTCTTTCTTTTTCTCTAGAAAGTTAATTCTAAGTCCGATCATCCAAGAAATGCATGCTTAATTTGCTTTCAGAACTTTGAGTCGATGAGCATTGAGAATTTCAACATGGATGCAATTCCTGAGGCAAAGGATGTTGTGAGAATGGATTTGGTGGGAGGCTATGCTATGCAAAAGGTGACATCAGAAAGAAGTTATTTTCGGTGAGTTTTAAGTCAGTACCATAAACTTAGAAGTAACCTGCACAATGAGTACATTAAGTATTGAATAGGGTATACATTTAGAATTGCTAAGGAACCCGAGAAATCTAAGTTTCCGTGTAATTGTTTTTAGGCTTACAGAGAGTTCCATATTAAATAAAAACGAAAAAGTTAAAGCAACATAAAAGATTCATAAAGCCTTAATATTTTTGGTAGAAGGTGGTGTCCTACTTTTACATTGAATTACTTTCAATATGTGGTGAAAAAAGAAAAAGGATTTTGGTTCCAAGGCTTAAATTGTGTCAAATTTTGTAGGATAATAGGAAATTTGGATATAAAGCTGGATTTCGTACCTCCAACCCTCATAAATTTCATTTCAAGGCAGCTCATCGGCAGTGGTTTCAGACTTTATCAGAAGGTTATATATTCTTTCCAAATCTATTGTGTTTTCATCAATCAATATTGACTTTGTTTCTATTTTCTGGCGTCTAATACTTATAAGATAGGAAATTATTCTAAGCATAAATGAACAGTTAAATGTAAGGCATCATTATGTTTTAAATTCTGTACAGAACATCAGCTTCATAAAATTGTTATTGTTATGGTTATTGTTTTTAATACTATTTGATATAAGAGTTGTTTTTTATCCCACGGAAATCATTGGAGAAAAGATTAAAGAATAAATTTCACTAACTATTTATCAAATTTTGCAAAATTAGACAAACTTCTCATGCTCTTTTATCTCTATATTAATTCTATTAATTGTTTAAAAGCATTACAGTAATATTCTTTATACCTTGCACTGACTCTTTAACCTGTATAAAACATTACATCTTATGCATCTAAAAAACAGAAATATTTGTGTAATTTCACAAAAACTTTTGAAATGATTAATGATTCCCTAAGAATAAACTATAACATTTGTACTCATTAATATGGATTCATTAATTGTGCATTTAACCAAAAATCTTACTAATGATTCTCCGAAAGACTCTTGTTATAAGCAGTGTTTGACACACTTTATTACTTAAAAATGAAGAAATAAATATGCTTTTAATGATAAAAGATTTTATTTTCATTAAATAAGTACTCTCTAATTTTGTTTTTTTAACTGGTGTTGTAAGGGAACTGTTAACATTCTCTTTAAGGAATGCCTAGTCAGAAAATTGGTTTCAGCTTATTTATCATTTCCTGCTTGCTCATGTATATAAAACATACTTGTTATTTTGTATTACGTGACCTTTGACATTAATCAATTTCTCAAATTGTTATATTTCAGGCCGTGGTTTCGATGATGGGCAATGATAAAGATAAAGACATCAGCAAGGCCTTGGAGGACTCATTGTATGTTAGAATACGCGAAGCTCTAGTAACTGGGGAAGAGCTTAAGCAAGATGCAAGCTTTGTTTCTGCTGAAGAACTTATTCAAAGCGAGGAAAATGGGGTAAAAGATATATCCTGTGAGTATGTGAGCAACCAATGTGCAGGTGGTGAAGAAGTTGTAGAAGCAGGTTGTAAAGAGAGTGTACAAGTTGAGGAAGATGTTAACAAGGTCCCTGAAGTTCCAACTGAGGAAGGTGAGATTGAAGGTGCAGATAATGAAGAGATTGTTGAGATTGAGAAGAATGTGAACAAAGTGTGTGACATTCCAGTTGAGCAAGATGAGACAAGGAGTGTAGTGAAGGATAAGATGAATGGATATGTACGGTCAGATGTGAGAAGGGCTCTAGAAACAATAGAGAGGGTCATTTCAGTGGTTAAGGAATATGGATCTCAATCCCAAATGCCTACTTCAAACTCTGCTGAGCAAGAGTTCCACTGCATGGAAAAAGGTGGCACAGTTCACTCAAGTTCTGCAAAACCTATTCAAGTATGTTTGAAAGACGAGGTTAGTGTCAAAGAATCAAACAGCATTATACGGGAGGAAACCTCAGAAAGCTTCAGGTGATTTATTTTACTCTTTCTCTTGTTATTTGAGTAATGTTAGTTCACACTTTGAGAGGGATAATAGAATAGAGAGAAGTGATAAGATGATATCTAATATAATGTGATATGAAGAGAAAAATAATGAATAAAAGGAGCTAAATGAGAGAAATTACTTTTGTTTTGAGTTGTATGTTATCCTTCAACATGATTTGTTTGGACATATAAGGTAACTACTACTTGGTTTGTTTATAATGACTATGTAATTAAGCGATGTTCTTACCATTTTTGGTTTCATAAGGCACGCAGGAACAAATCTAAACTTGAAGGATGTTAACTATAAGAAAGTTGCACCAGCAATGGAAGCAAGCCAAGATGATTCATATTCTATGAAAAATGGGACAATAGAGGAGCAGACAATAAGTGATAATATGCAATTAGACAATTATGCAGTCCAAGATATGTGTTCAGAGGACATTAAAAAGTCAACCAGGGAGATGAAGTATAGATACTGTTGTTTTATGAGCTAAAAAGAGGAAGTTTGGAAGCCAATAGAAGAAGAAAATGGCGTATTTTGAGGCATATGATCAACCTGCGACTCAAGGGTAAGGTTTGATGTATATTTATCCGAAGATCACTTGATGTTCACATATGTTGGACTAATTTTGTCCACCAGAAATATATGTAATTAATGTCAAATTATTACTATTGATGTTGCTCAAGCTTATTTAGAAATATCAGATTGGTTAATTAGAGGTTGCGCAGACATAGTCTAAAAGTACAAATATATGTTGGTATAGAAATTCAACAATATGTTTCTTTAAATTACTATTTTCCTGGCATATTGTAACATTTATCTTATATTTTATTTATGGTCTTCACATTTTAGTTTCTGTCTCAAATTTTTTTAAACTAATAATTTTCCATTATTGTACTTTTTGTAAATATCTTCAAAAGCTAACACCTTTTCTCTTTATTCAAAAGACTAAATTTTTGTATTTAAAAAAAAAAAATAGAGATTACGATGTATGTTTTAAATAAAAATACACGTGCGTAAGTTTGGCTTTGATTTTGAAGATTACATTAAAAATATTCAATCTAATGTTTTATTTTTAACATTTATATCGAATTTTATAACTTATATCGAATTAAATCCATTTATGAATAATTTTATATTTATGTAATATTTAATTTCTGCTCAATTAGCTAAAGAAAAGTACGAACCGGACTACGAATTTTTGTTTTTATTTAATAAAAGGTCTTATAAAAGTTTAATATATAAATATACCCTGTTAGATATTTTCAAATATACAAAAAGATTATTCGATTATTGCATTAACGTTTTATTTAAACCATTATCATTTTATTTTATAACAATTGTCTCGTATTATTTGTCAAGGAAACTGACCAAAATAATGGACAAACATTTTTACTTTTTAACTGAATAATCTAATTAACCCGTTAACATTTGCTAAAAGCATATATAATTCTACTATAAATACTACTGTTATAATATATCATTAAAAAAATTAATACAGCTCAAAACTAAAATTTCAAAAACTTATAATAAAATAATTTTATTAATTCATTCATTTTTTATTTTTTAATATGATTTATTACTTTCTTTGATAAAATGTTCAAAATAACTGGTATTTTAATCTATAATTTTTGTAAACTGATTGATGTTTTTAATTAAATGAAATATTACTTTTTGTTTATTTTAATTTTACTTCTAAATAAACTGCTTCAATATTTATAGTCACAACGTATAAAAGTAATATATTTATAGAAAAATGAAATTGTGTTTATGAATAATATATTTATTATTTTTCTTCTAGAAAACTATAGAGTGGACTAGTTTTGGGAGGGAGTATTTATATTCTAGAGAAGTTATGGAACCCAAAACGCAGCGTTTGAAACGGAAGTCTTGGGGCAGAAGTTGAACGCAACCATATAAGATATAAGGAAAGGGAATCTTGGTGGTGAAGCTGCAAACACGAAAATGGGGTGGGTTTGGAAGGATGATAACAGCGACGATCTTGGAGGCGATATCTCTTCGGAGGGGTGCTCCACCACGAAGGTCGTCAAATCTCAATGCAGAACAGAGGAGGTCGAACCTGGAAAGTTCCTCAGAAAGTGCGAGAAAACAGAAGAGCTTCTCAGGAATTGTATCGGAAAGTAATACTTCTTTTTTTTATGTTCTCTGTCACTTATTATCAATATTTGCTTTGAATTTCTGTCTACAGTGTGTGGAATTTGTTTATTTATTTATTTATTTTCTCAATCACAAACATTTGATGGTGTTATGATTTGAAATATTTGGAATAGAATTGTTAACTATTGGGGTCACTTGCTTCATTTAAGAATTAGGATAAAGTCTGGAGGTATATATTTTTTAAAGTGAAAATTATATCTCAAAATTCTGGTATATGAAAAAGTGAAAGCCGTGAATCAGGAAAAACATTAGAGTTATGTATGGATATGTCATATCCTTATTTGAATGGGTTTTGATAGGTAAATTACTCTCGTGGTGATAGATGCGAGGTGCACACACTTGGGCTGATGATCGGCTTATAGAAAATCTATAAAAACTCTTTTCATGCTTTAGCAGTAACGTGTATCTAAGCTTCGGTATAAAAACTTTTCCTCTTGTCTCTCATCTTGCACTACGAGTGAAAAAACCTGGTGATGGGTAAAATGGGATCCATGAGGAGGATTTGCCTCTGATATGGGGAAGAGAGTCTTTCAAACCCATGCATGACATACTCCATATGGGTATATTCCAGCCAAGGTCGAATACGTCCACATTTGCATAAGTGTGTAGGTTTTGTATTCACCCAGCCCCTCTCGATTTTGAAAAATGCTGAGCACTAACTCACATAGGGACTTCCTTAGTCGAAATTCACCAATGCACACTTTAATTGAAAAATTTGTGGGCCATTTTTTCGTTGGAATCTCACTTCCCCGCCAAAATAATTAGGGGGAGGATGAATGTATCACAATTTATGTGATGTCCTTTGATATGGAATTGAGGAACCAAGAAGCAGCAATGCTATTATTTCCAGAAGAAATGTATTGTCTTCACCGTGTTCTTGTATAAAACTGTGAACGTGCCCGAACTTGTTTTCCTGGAAGAGAGTATGATTTTCTTGGCCCAGCACCAAGAAGTGTAGTTCTCACCATTTAGAGGCTGAGAAACTGATAAAGAACCAGGATTATCAGAGGGATGAATGAAGAAGGAACCAGAGCATATGAATGCATATATGCGAAGGAGAAGATAATTCAAAGAAGGAGAAGATAATTCAAAAGAGAGACATAAAGTCATTCTGGGCAGAAAATAATCAAATCTTATATTGTATTAGCATATAATACTGGGCTGGGGATAGAAGATTAGTATTATTGCTTTGGAGAGATCCAGACTTTCACTTTTGTGTGTGTATGCCATTGTTGTCTAACCAAATAACAAGAGTGAGTAACAAGCATACTACAATAATTAAAAGCCAGTTATTTCCCTAATACTAAGATGTAGTTTAAAGAGCCAGGAGAATGGTATGTATCTTTGACCTTTTTATTTGAATCTGTTCTATCGACAGAAAAGTGGAAGTGAAATGTATAGTTAAGATTGTTATAAAACTAAAATCCTTTGCCCTGCATCATCATATCCTACTTCTCTCGGACTTATTTCTTATTATCTAACCAGGTGAAAAATAGCTTCGTATAATATGACTACAGTAAACGGGTTGAAAGTGGGTGAGACAGACGATGTAATGATCATACTGGTTTTTGAAATCTAGTTTGTATAGTCATTTTAAGCTAAAATTAGATTGGATAGTTTTTATATCATGCTATACAAACCAGAGATAATAGGTGAGTTGGCACACTCACAAGCGCAAAGAGGAGCAGAAGTGCTTATGCTTTAATAGATTTCAGTTATAAGTATTTGGGGGCGTTGTATTATTAGGGAATATGGCTGGACTATCCAGTTACCCTCTCTTGCAGTCATACTAGTCTGAGTCTCTTCAAAATGTGACTGAAACTTTTATCTTACTTTTTACCTTCACACTTTGCAGGCCTGTTGAAGTGGTGCAGTCTAACAAAGAGTATACCGAAGAGGATATCACAGATGAGGTACTTAAAGGAAGGTCTGTTCCATTTAGCTCATCAGACCGTGGTGTTTTTGACTTCCCAGGGCTACGAAATGATATCGAAGTCATGGAACGTAACCTGTTCGGTGGTCTTAGTCGTTTCCTGGAATCAGCTGAAGAAATAACGAATGAATTTTTTGATGTTTTCGGTAAGTCTCCAAGGATCTTTGATGCAGAGTCGTCTTCACCGTCAGTGAGGCGAGGGATCCCTAATGCTCGTCGCCCAGAAGCTTATCCTAAAACCCAGGAGAAGGAATCAGGAGATACTACTGATTATGTTTCACAGGCTCAAGATGTTTAAACTTTGAACTTGCACATCTGGAACTCAACCAAGTCCTGTAATAACTTGTAACTGACTATAATATTTTGATTTCCAACCAATTTTACACCTATCTAATAATACTATTTTACTTCTTTTTTATAAATATAAAAGTTTATTTTCATAATGATTATATTATTTTTATTTTTGTAATAATTATATTACTTGGAAAAGTAAATTGTGAAATAATACTTGTAATTCTCAAAATTTCATTTTTTAAATAAGTTGATTAACACGTTAGCTTTTCTTTTAAATGGAGGCTTATGAAACTTGTGACTAATTTTTTATCTTTTCTTTTAAGCTGTGGCTTATGGAACGTGACTAATTTTTTATCTTTTCCCTTCACTCAATTATAGCCAATACAAATGATTAAGCGAGTCCATTTTTAGACAAGTTATACTGGATTAAATTATTTCTTCAGCTATTGGTATGATGATAAGTTTGGATGGAATTCTTTGATTGATTATTTGTAAAGAAAATGGAAGCGGTGAATTTATGACTTCATAATTTGTTTAATTTTATCATGTTTCATTCTACTCCGTTTGTAGCATAAATTTTTAAAAATAAAGTAAAACCAAGGTGTTATTTGATTGTTAAAATAAAATACTTACAAGTTGTAAGGTTTTGTTTGGTTTGAAGGTGGAAATGAGTTTTATTGACAAAAGGTATACTTTATGATACTATAGTACCAATTTAAATCATTCTATTAGATAATTATATATTCGAAGGTAAACTTTATGAATGCTATCTAAATGATATTCATTACTTTAAAATCAATTTATGGTTAAATATTTTCCAACGTAATCTAACTTATATATATTTTTAAACAAAATTAGTTTAAAACTAAAGCATTTCTAAAACTGAATTTGGTGTAATTCAAACACATTATTTGGTTTCGTTGACTCGTGCTGCACGATCGATCCCTTTAAATGGTAGTGGCTTTGCTTTCATCACATCATTGACGCCATTTTGCTGTCTTCAAGATGAAGACCGATAGCATAATGAAATTGCAAATGAACCATTCTTACATTCTTGTTTCTCTGAAAAAAACACGTTGAGAAGTTGGGTTGGGTCTATAATGGAAGTTAGTGCAGCAATTTTCTAGTAAAAATTCATTAACATTTTTTCTTTTTCTGTTAATCAAATTAGACTGTTCCTTATTCTTAAGGGTTTAATTTATTATACTGCCGCACCTCTTTTCTACTTTGTCGTGAAATCCTCTTCCTCTACCCTTTTATCTGTTAATCAAACTGCTACTTTTAAGCCATTGTTTATAGAATTGGAAGTATTCAACTATGAGTTCATTATTTGCTTTCAATGTTCATTTATTAACCAAATTGAATATGTGAAGTCTCTCCTACTTACTAATGCTGAATGGGTCACTTGCAAAAGTAAACCCATCAAACTTTCTGTCATTAGTATATTTGAATTGATCAAATTGAACAATGAGGACCAAGTAAATCTTTACATTTTCTTAACAACTGATAAATATTGCGCATATTGTATGAATATTCATAAATATAAATAAATGTGAAAAATATGAAGCTTAAAAATTAAAACAGGACAATTTAATTAACAAACATCATTTGTACACCGATCATAAAAATATTCAAATAAGTATAGTCAAATAATTTTTTTTTATACTAAAACGTTAAAAAGAATAATTCAATTGATATGATATTTTTTATAGTACCATGTAAATATCTCATTATATTTAATGCTATTTAAAGAAAATTCAATATTAATTAAAGAAATTAAAAATCAGTCAACAAAAAATTAAGAAAAATAAAAAATATTCTTTAATTGAATATCTAATAAGAAAATTATTTTGACTTCAAACTTTAAAAGGCTTTTGATACAAAACAACAAAGAGTTTGAAAAATATATAGAAAAGTTATCCCATCTTTAAGAATGAAAACCTAAATGTATTATTACACAAGGTCATTATTTTCTTCGTCCTTAAAAAAAACACAAGGATCATTATTATCATTAAAAAAAAAAACACAGGGGTCATTATTATCATTACAAAAAGAAGAATAAAGTGGATTGAAATTTGTATGTGTATTTAGAACTCTTGACTTCGTAATGTTTTAGCGTTAACTTATGATAAAATAATTGCAATTTCTCCAAATAATAACGATTTAAATGAAAAAAAAAAAAAACCGGCTATGGCCGGAGGATTAGAGCCCCCGGCGTTTTCTCAAACATTTGGAACATTCTCCATTTACACAACCTAAACAAAAAAAGAACTGGTAACTGTCACTTGTCCCTTCCCTCCGTTTTTTCTTCGTTTTTGTCTTACCTAATCACTCCATTCATGAACCTTTTGTGTGTCTCTGCGTCCAACACAAATTTTAACGTAATCTCATTCATTTAACTTCTAAGAGAAGAGAAAAAAGATATTGGCCGCACAATTTTTTCATATTTAAAAAGTAACGATGAAATGTTCTTCTTCCTGAGTCAACATGAAAGGATCATTTCCACTGTCTATTGATTATACACTATCTTTTCCATTCCCACTTGGACTCTGTCACACGGGTCATTTTTTTTTCCAGTTTACACTTTCCACTCGTTTGAAAATTTCCACTTTGATGCCTTCATAATCATACCTTTACATCGTTTTTTCTCGTTCACTTTTGTTTCCATAAAAGGTTTGATTCATTAATGTGAATCACTCACCTTCTTCTTCCTTTTCTTCAAATCTCTACTGATTCTTCTTTTCATGTTCACATGCACGCTTTAGGCTATAGTGGGGTTGGTGCAGAAAATCGAACGTGATTTTGGGCTTCACTTGCTTCTTGCTTCTTACATGCAAGTCACAGACAGGAAGTAACAAGTGCAAGATGGGAAACAATTGTGTCGGGTCAAAAATCTCGGATTATGAACTGTTTTCCTGTGTTCTTCCGAGTTCATTCGGGTGGCCCCATCATCATGAAACGAGAGTGGTCACAAAAATTTCTGATGCAACTTCACTTGTGACTAAAATTGAAGACACAAATGCTCTAGAGAGTGTTGAGGAAAAGGCTCCACGAGTGGTGAAAATTAGCAAAGAGATTACCATGTCTTCAGAGCCTGCAAAGAGAAAAATACCCCACAAAGTCAAGAGGGTAGCAATAGGGCTTCAAGAAGAGTCAATTTTGAAGAGAAAAAGTGGTCACTTTAAGGAGTACTATAATTTGGGAGAAGAGCTTGGAAAGGGACAATACGGAACAACATTCCTTTGTACTGAGAAAGCAACTGGGAAAAAGTACGCTTGCAAGTCGATTCCAAAAGTGAAACTGTTGATATATGAAGACGTGGAAGATGTGAGGAGGGAGATTGAGATAATGCATCACTTGAAGGGGTGTCCTAATGTGATATCAATTAAAGGGGCTTATGAGGATGGTGTTGCAGTTTATGTTGTGATGGAGTTATGTGGAGGGGGTGAACTTTTTGACAGGATTGTGGAAAGGGGGCATTACACAGAGAGAAAAGCAGCTAAACTTGCAAGGACTATAGTTAGTATTATAGAGGGTTGCCACTCCCTTGGGGTGATGCATCGTGATCTTAAGCCTGAGAATTTTCTTTTTGTTGATGGGAATGAAGAGTCCACACTTAAGGTCATAGATTTTGGAATGTCTGTTTTCTTCAAACCAGGTTTGGATAAAATGTTCGTTTCCTTTTTCCCTCCCTGCTACACAACCAAACTATTACACACACACATAAAAAATTTGTAGAAGTGATTCACTGATGAATACCATATAGAATGTCCTTGATTAGTCACATGTTACTTGTAATATTCATTGAGAATTACTTTAGTATCTATCTCCAACTTTTGTTTTTACCCATGATTTTAAATTCAAAATCTAAATCTAAGTCTTGTATAAGAATTTGGATTTTAAGAAATTTTTTTTTTTTTAATTGCTGTAGTTTGATGTGAGCTAGAGCATGCTCCTTCATGCTTCACCCAATACAATAGAATTAGTTGAAAAACTATAAATTTTCTACAATGTTAATTACATGATTTCTGAGTGATTTTCACTGACATTCTTGAGTTACAGGTGACACTTTTAGGGAAGTGGTTGGAAGTCCTTATTATATCGCACCTGAAGTTCTACGAAGACATTATGGTCCAGAAGCTGATGTGTGGAGTGCAGGTGTAATCATATACATTCTTTTATGTGGAACACCTCCATTTTGGGGTGGTAAGACTCCTTCATTAAGATTTCTAGCCCTTCAATGATCCAATCATTTTGCTTAATTTTGTATTTTCTTAGAGTTTTCTAAAAATAATTTTCCTTGGTAATAGAATCTGAGCAAGAGATATTTGAAGAGGTTTTGCATGGTGATCTCGATTTCACTTCAGATCCTTGGCCGAATATCTCTGAAAGTGCTAGAGACTTGGTTAGGAAGATGCTTGTCAGAAATCCTAGAAAACGGATAACAGCACATGAAGTTCTTCGTAAGTTTCTGTACCAGGCATTTCAATACCACATTAGGCATCACATTACACACGTCATGTTTTCTTTGCCATGGCCTTGTTATTCTTTTAATAGCCGATAGTTTCCTCTATCGTTACAAAGTTACAGTGAAAATCTTTCAAAAAATCAATGCATGATTTTTCGTCACTGGTTACTGTACTATCACGTCTTTCCAATTTTATCAAACACGTTCTAAGAAGGGATTTCTTATATTTGGACAAAATATTAGCCATTTCATCAGACTTTCTTAGTAGTGAGTACTAATTGTCATTGTCACAAGATCATAGGAGTTCAAGTTATGTTATCACCTTCTAGATGATAACGTGCTGATTCTTTGCAGGCCACCCTTGGATTCAAGTCGATGGAGTTGCTCCAGACATGCCACTTGATTCTGCAGTTTTGAGTCGCCTGAAGCAGTTTCCTGTAAAGAATAAGCTAAAGAAAATGGCTATCAGAGTAAGTAATCTTTCTAGCATATAACTCTGCAGCATAACTTTGATTAGCAGAATAGAATATATCAACAAACTTCTATTTGAAATTCTCAAGTCGTGTCCTCATAATATTTTCCATGTTGCTCTCTACAGGTTATTGCAGAGAATCTCTCAGAAGAAGAAATTTCTGAACTGAAAGTAATATTTAAGATGATAGACACAGATAACAGTGGTCAAATTACGTTAGAAAAGCTCAAGGCTGGATTTAAAATGCTTGGTAATAATCTCAGTGAACCAGAAATTTTGGATCTAATGCAAGCTGTAAGTATTAGTATAGAATCATCTTACAATTTCCTTAAAGTCGCTAAATAAACCTACATTTTGTCGTTTTTTTCTAGTTTGGCCAAACAATTTCTCCTGATAGTATAGTAGGATTCGTATTGTTTTAGGAGTTAGGACTCCTATTATTAAGTAGAACTGTAGTAGTCCTATAGGACTTCATGTGTTCAAGTTGTAACTTGGCTTAGATTATGATTAATTTTTCTGCTTCCATTCATTATAATTAATCTTCCACGGGAAAGCTCTTTGAGTATCATTTAGTGAAACATTCTTATGCAAGTAAGGAAAAGTAAAATACTAAATAACAATCAAGATATTAAAGGTAGTGTTGTGTTGCTCATTTTTAGTAGCACATTCTTAGAATCCATCTCCCGATTTTGTTTCTGATTGCAGGCAGATGTTGATAACAGTGGCACAATTGACTATAGAGAATTCATAGCTGCAACATTGCATTTAAACAAAGTTGACAAAGAAGATCATTTAGTAGCAGCTTTTTCATTTTTTGATAGAAGTGGCAGCGGCTACATCACTCAAGATGAGCTTCAAAAAGCTTGTGAAGAATTTGGTATGGAGAATGCATGCTTCGAGGAAATGATCCAAGAAGCTGATCAGAATAACGTGAGTACATTTTACAGTAATGTAATCTAATGTTTGGTATCTTATAAATGAAACCATAATTCTTAAAGTATGGAGTGCCTGAGTCTCTAAGGCGTCGTAACCCTCATCTGATGGACTACGTGTAGATTAAATATGATAGATCTCCTTAAATCTGCCTAAGAACCAACTAGTAAGTAAAAGAACCAAAAGGGGTTGGCATTGTTGTGAGTAATGTGTTGGTGAATTGGGCTCTGATCAAATTGAAACTTGTGTTTTTCTACCAGTTCAATGAAAATTAAATTAAGGAATTTGACAATATCCTTAACCTAAAATCTTAACAACGAGTTTTGTCTTTTTTTTTATATATTGTTTAATTTTCTTGTTTTACTTGTATTTCTATCAATTTTTTCTTCAAACGAGAGTTCGTTCTAAAATGATACATTTCCTCAAGCAGAAACATTTGGCTCAATTGTCATTCTGTTTAATCTCTTAGTGTTTCTCCTCTCAACTTTTCGAACAGTTACTTTATGAGTAGCCTTCATAAATTTTTATTTATGTTAAACTAAATTTGTGGTGTAGATTTCCAATTTTGATTAATCTTTTATGACGTGGTTATGTTCATGTTTTACCCTTTCAGGATGGCCGAATAGATTACGATGAATTCGTGGCTATGCTGAAAGGTAATGCAGATTTTGGTAGAAACAGGATAAATGGTCGCAATGATTTCAGCATTGGATTTAGGGAGGCACTGTCAGTGTGTTGAGAAAAAGTGGAAATGCTTTTTTTTTATTTTTCTCCCAGTGTGGTGGTGAAATTAAGTTCTTTCGAAAAGCTTAGTAAGGGGCTATTATTATGTAAAAATGTTCACAAGTTAGCTTGGTTTTCCCATGTTATATATGTAAATTATGGAGGAAAACACTATGTTGGCAATTCTCTAAAATTGAGCCAAACCAGCATTTATTTAAGAGTAATGAATGCTTCAGTAGGGGTAGGACAATTGATATCAAGTTTAACATGAAGTGATGAGACTTGACAATGGAGTTGGTTAAGGGAGCTTTTCAAGAGGTGTTTGTCATGCTTAACACTAAGGGTTCAAAGGATTGTGATGACTTGCCTAATGTCAAAGATATCACTATCTGACTTTTATTTCTGTCTCGCCTATGAATGTTTTAGATATGAATTATAATGTGAAACCATCTACATATAGAAGGGGATAAGTCAATTCAATTCTAAATCTTTGCAATTTAACATTTAAAATTGGAGGCCAAAGTTTAGAGTAAGAAATCCAATTAGAAGGAAAAGAAAAAGAAAACTTGAAAACTCTCCAAATTATTCAAACAAACTTTATTGATCTTCCTCAATGACTAAGAACCACACTATATTTTATTCCTCTATTCTTCTACCCTAACCTAAAGATCACAATTTTGTTATTTTAGACTAATAGGTGATCTCATTGAGCATATTAATTATTAGACACATTCTCACCATGATCACCAGTCTCAATCTCTCATCTCCATTTAAAAACATCATCAAGTAAAAACATCATCAAGAAAATATATAAAATTATGAAATTGTGATGAAAAATTCATAAACTAATGGCCTATCGGGTCACTATCCACAGTTATCTAATCCTCATATAAGAATTGAGTTGAACAGTGTTGGATAATCCTCATATAAGAATTGAGTTGAACAGTGTTGGAGATCGGAATAAAAATAAATAAAAGAAAAAAATATTTCCAACGAAAACACTTGACTATTATGAACAAAAATGAGAACAACGAACATTAAATACATGTAACATTTTACTAAAACTTATTTTTCCCGCAATTTAGAAATTAGAATTACTTTTCGTTATATATCTCCTATGTGAATGTGTGTGGATGAGTGAGTGCTTATATAGCACGCGAAGAAGAAAACATAGAAAAAATGATAAAATGGGATCAAAATTCCTTCATTCGTTACGTGGATCCAATTTTGGTTATTTGTATGATAAGAATTATTCACTACATATGTTTTCTGCTTTTGACCCTTGTTTTTGCTTTCAACTATTCCTCGAGCATTTTGACGTGGACATTGTAAGATTCTCTGAACTCAAGTCACTGCCTTTCATTAGGGTCTCAATTTGTGGGGGTATGCATCTGGCTGGCTATATGCTGTACTTTAAATTATCATTGCTTCGTCTCTTTCTGTCTCTCTCTCTCTCGTGTTATGTACAATGAAAATGAAGATGTTTAAATCTAGAATCTAATGCAACCTAAACAAATCTTTGACAACTAGACCTCTCTTTGTTTTTGGGCTTAAGTGATTGGAAAATTATTTGAGAAGATACATCGAAATCCTTCCAATTCGGTGGTTTCCATTATAGAATGAGAGAAATAATGTGGACATGGGCATTTATTAAAAACATGATGCCTAGAAGATGGTTGAGTGATATATAGTGCATACCCCATTTCATTATCCAGAAGTTGGCTTGAGTGTAATTGTCATGGGTCATAAGTTCTGCCATATCAATGAGTGGGATTTGGCTGTTTAACTCATCAACAAATTCTTACATTGAGTGGATTAAGATTAACATTCTCTTTTCTGTTCAAACTATACCATTTTGTCTTCAAGTGTTTAATGAATTTGGTGACTTTTGTCTATCACTTGGTCAAATAATTTCACAATCCAATCACATGTATGAGGAATGTTGTCACTACAATTGTTACTTTCATGGTTAGCTATTAAGGCTAACTTCACCTAATCAACTAATCTCCTTTTTCCTCTCCTCAAGTATTTCTCAAATTCTAAATTTAAAACTTAAGTATGACTTAACAAAACCTGTTTTAAAGGATTAATTTATACTTAAAAAAAGTATATAAACCTTTTAATCGGTAAATCAACATTTAAATTGGTCAATAAAATGAATTTTTTATACAAGTTATTGGACCTTAACTTTTAAATAAATTTGGAAGTATATAATTTTTAAATATTAGGTTTTTTAAGTAATAAGAACACTCTTATAGAATTCAGTTTGGACCAATAAGTTGGACAGACTAAAAAAAATAGAATGAATCAAGTTGATATTCTGATTAAAATTTAATCGTTTTTGGTCAAATGTAATTGATTTGGTCGACTTGCCCGGTCAATTAAAAATTCAATAACCTAGTCGATGTGATTCTAATTTTTTAAAATATTAATTTTTATATAATAATAATAATAATAATAAATAACATAACATAACATAGAATAAGTCCAAGTATTAGGGCACGTGGATGTTACCTAGAGATTCAATGGATGGAGGTCCACCTGTTGGAGCCATGCAAACCATAATGACATGTTTGCGCGTACACCGCACGCTCTGCCCATACGAAATGAGTATGTGATAAATAGAAAAAAAATTATAAAAAAATCGCATAAATTTAGAAAATATAAGCAGTGCATTTAAAATATTAAATAAAAAATTTAATATGTTCATAAAAGATATTATCAACGTTTTTACTCTATATCTTTGATATATTTTACCGTAATTTTTAATAAATATTCTGATGGCATTCCTTTGTTAGACTTAAAAAAAAATCGTTTATTTATGATATTTAATTATCTAATTCATTGATAATATATAACAGTAAAGAAAATAATTGTATGGTTTGTTGTTATTAGCTAAGAGACAGAATACAAGTCTAACTCTAAAAGGAGGTGGCTAGATTTGTTCTTGTCTAGAAAGCAACGTACCACCTCCAGCCAAATTCTCACAGGGAAACAAAACTTAAAGTTAATTAATATAAATATAATCAAACATGCACTAATTTAATATACTATATAAATTTATTTAATATTAAATTCAATGTATTAAAATTTAAAAATATAGGATGAACTGATATTTATTTTTGAATATGTTGTATTGAGTACTTGGACATAACCAAGTGCATAATCACGACACGATCACATGAAGATAGGTTACCAAGATGTCATTCAACCGTTACTTCTCTTTCGCTCCAAAATCTGGATGAAGAGCGTAAAAAGTTATGTATTTATATTTTATTTTTACGTTTAGTAAGATTATGTAGTTATTAAAATATAACTGTAAGAACCAATTTGATAGTAAAATTGAGTTATAATATTATATATCAATTTAAATTTTTACATATTCAATAATTAAATAAATTTTTTATTTTTTCAAGAAAAACTTAATTATGCTTCTTATACCAAAGATAATTTCTAATAGGATAGAGAGAGAGAGTATAATGAAAGAAAGAAGGGAAGATTGGAGGTTGTGACAGGTCACGCGCGGTTGGTGGGAGGTGGTGGGGCAGTTGTCAAGGTTGGCCTAACGTGCCACCAGTCATGTTCCTTCCTCCTGCCACGTCATCTCAGAACACTCACTTGTCACCATTCCCATGTTCATTTCAATTACTTTTCTGCCCTTTTCCATCATCAATATCAAAGTTCTCTTCTTTACTCAGAAGAAACAAGCATCATCACTTGTTGGACCAAAATCTCCAATCCTAAACTATTATCAAGAAACCTTCCTTTAGGAAACCATAATAATGATGGATTATTAGAATTGAGGTGATTATAAGAATGACAGTTAAACAAGAGAAGAGAAGAAAAGAAGTTTGGTTGCAGTGACAGTTACGGAGTTAGGGAGTGGTAGAACTGTCATTGTGTTGTGGCAGTTCCTATTAATCTCTCTATCCCCTTCATCAAACGTCCTCTCACTCTGTTCCGTTTTCTCCTCTCTTCTGCACTACCAATCAACTCTCTCTTTTAAGGTTTTCGTGCTCCTTAATTTTCACCTTCCTGTTGTTATTTCATTCTACAACTGCTTCTGTTATTGAATTCGGTCTGTTCTACATTCAGATCAACTGAAATTGTTAACACCACAATGGAATCTGAAAACGCGGTTGCTGTGGAGGAAGAGAAACGTGTCATCGGGGTAACAACCAAGATGGAGAATATAAAGAACGAAGATGAAAAGGACTGTGACGCTGCAGAAATTCAGACAAAGAATGAAGTATCTAAATCCACGTTGGAGGCTCAAGACCCCTTTTCTGCTGCAGTTGAAGCCTCCAAAACTTCTTCCGCAAATAAAAATTCAAAAGGTGGTGCTACTAAGGTATCATACACAACGTATCTCAATTATTATTTCTGTTACAAGACGTAACACACAGTACAAGGCTCTTACTATTTAAGTTAACGTGGTTAATTTGAAGAGCAACAAATATGCCAAGGATAACTTGAAGGGTCTAAGTTCAATATCTCAAAAACAAAGGCCATCCCTTTCCCAAAGCATTTCTTTCCCAGCCAGATCATCTGGTGAAGATGCTATGCAGAAAAGCTTTGATGGGTATATTGTGAAGACAAAAGCAAAACACGTTCAAGGTAATGGGATTAGAGGTGAGGCCCCCATTCGTCATTTAAATAAGTCCACAAATTCTGGAGTGAACTCACTGGCAAAAACCAACTCTGGCGTGCCTGGTTTGAAACGCTCTGCGGTAGAGATTTTCAATTCCTCATTGAATTTCTTTGCATAACTTCGTTGCCTCTTATCATTGGTTTCTATGTTCATGACTTTAGTTCTGTCTACCAGTTTGGAAGGACTACTCCAGTTACTCCAGCCACCAAGAGCCAAATTTCTGAGGCATCCTTGTAAGTTACAAGTTACAACCTACTAAGATTTACTAAATCCTTCTATACATTTTCGCTTCGGTATTAAGGTTATAGTGTTGATATCAATAATGTTTAGTTTGAGGTAACTTAATTCTTGTGCATGTATTGGAAAATTTACGTTCAGAAGATTGCTGAATGGAATCATGAAATTATCACGTTATGGTTTTTACACTGTTGCAGACTTGTTGACTCAAAAACTGCAAAAGCAAATAAAGATGATGATGATTGTCACTCCGCAACTTCGTATGATTTATAACCTATAGCTCTGAGGATATATTGTGATCCTTTCCCTTCTATTTCTTATAGGATATGAGTTCTCTCAATTCTAAACTGGCTTCCTTTTCTCTTCTACTTAAGCTAAAATGTTAAGAAAACTTTCTTATACGTGTGTGTCAGAAGTGCTACTCCTCGTCTGAGAAGCAGTGGAACTGGATTTTCCTTTCGATTGGAAGAAAGAGCTGAAAAGCGGAAGGAGGTAGTTGCTTAAACCTTACACCACCCAGTTGATGTTATATTGCCAATGCAATGTTAATCCTAATTTATACCTTTTTACTCAGTTTTTCTCTAAGTTGGAGGAAAAAACTCTAGCAAAGGAAGCAGAGAAAACTAACCTACAAGCAAAATCAAAGGTATATCATCACAATAACTTTAACTAACATGGAAATATTTTAGATAAAGTTATCAATGACTACTTATATAGAAAAGAATAAAAAGATAAAATAAATCAAACTTTTCTTTTAAATTAAAATTGCATTATATGATACAACCTTTTCTATAGATGTCTAATCTAACTTTTTCAAAGGTTGAAATGCATTGAAAAATTCATGCACATTGTGGTTTAAGCTTTCACTAACAGCTTATCTGCTGCTTTAAGCTTATTGTCTCCTCTCCATGTTTTGTTCTGGATTTCCGCCAGGAAAACCAAGAGGCAGAGATCAAGCTATTGAGGAAGAGTCTGACATTCAAAGCCACTCCAATGCCAAATTTCTACAAGGAACCACCTCCAAAAGTTGAGCTGAAGAAGGTAACTAATCTAAAACTTAGCTTCCAATTGGGATTATGAAATGTTTGTCAACATTCATAATCTATGATCTATCTTTTTTCCTTAATGTTTCTGTTACCATAGATTCTCATCTTGATGGTAATATAAAAGCCAGCTTATATTGCTACAATGTTTTTAATCTCTCTTCTTTTGTACTCCTTTCAAGAGCCTTGATCTTTTGACATTCTTTCTTTGTCTCTTTACGCATATATGCTGATGTGTTTTATCTACTAATTAGATACCAACAACACGCGCAAAATCTCCAAAGCTTGGAAGGCACAAAGAACCTACAATGAACAACAATTCAGGAGAAGATAAGTCTTGCTCCAGTCCACGTGGGAAACAACAACAGAATGATTCAAACAAGGGTAAGGGTCATAAGGATGTGATTTCAAAGAAACCAATCCAAAAAACCCACGCCAAGCTGAAGTCTGAGAAAAACAACAAAGAATTACAAGTTCCACATGATAACAATTCTGAATGCAAAAATGACATGGAGTTACAATCTGAACCAGGTCATGCATCAAATAGTGATCTGCTTCTAAATTCGACAACATCGGAGCTTGTGTCATATGAGGTTATTGTTGGAGTGTAGATTAATATCATTGGACTTTATAATTATTAGAGTTGTATGTTGTTAATCATTTCGTTATCATTGTGAATACAGAGGTTGATTCATGTTCATCACAAACGAGTATTATTGCAAATAAGAGTTGTTTTTTTATGTTGAGCTGTTGCCCTCTGTGATGTACATTAAAATACTTTATTAATTCATTATTTAACGAGCCATGAGTGCATTTGACAGTTAAAATTGTCTCTTATTCTTCAATTGGAAAATGACACTAGAAAAATAAATTCTTTCTTCTGTATCACAACTTTTTCATAGTTGTTTTTTTTTTTTTTTATTGAAAGAACAAAACATTACACTTGATGCAATTGATTTGATTTATATTAACTTATGATTAAAGACACACAGACCTTTGTCTATGTTAATCTCTGTTAAAATAATAAAAATTATTACTACTATTATATATTAACTCAATAAAACAAGGTAGTATGATAAGACATATCCCTATTAACACCTGTTTTCGCTAGTTTTAATAATGATTTGCATTATTTTTTAATGTTACTTCTATCTTTTATCATGTTAACTATTTTCCCTCCCACTTTGTTTTTCTTTTATTTCTTATTTGATTTTTAAGTTGTGAAGGTACTGAGCTTTTTCTCTATGAACAAGAGTCTTCAGTGTACAATAGATCTCGAAACTCAAGTTAAGATTTTAAGGAACAAAATGTTAGTTCTTAAAATCATATATCCATGCCTAGTTAATATTATGCTTAAATACTCCTTTTTTTATCTTTTTATATAGTGGGAATGAATCTTTTTCATGAAATTATGACGAGATTATAAACCTTATTAGTATATATATTTTCTATATGAAGTACTAGTTTTAAAAAATGGCGGAGATCATCACAGTTGACTATCTCAAGTGCGGAATGAGATCCTCTCCCTTCAATTAGTATTATTTTAGAAAAAATTTAAATAGTCAGATAAATAAATACATCTTTTAAGTATTAAAATATTAATTACCAAAAATTATGATGCATTGGATTGAAATTTGTATTTAGTTATTGGGCTCAACAATAGTTGTGACCCATACTATCACTAGTGGATCACAAATGAAATAAAGATGTTTTGGACCCGATTGTTTCATGTTCTTGAATACTGTATCTTTTAAATAACAAAGAAAATGAAAAATTAGAAAGTTTTAAAGGATTAAAAAAAATACACATGCCGTTCGTTTGGTCACAAATCACCATATAAATTTATTGACATATAATCACTTTAAAAAGTCACACTGATAATCATTTATTATGGATGATAGTGTTTACTCTGTCAATGCATGATCTTAATTATTTTCTAAAAAACTGTTTTAGAAAAATATATCCCTTTTTTAGTTTTTAAAGTACAAAAGTCATTTTTATTTTCTATCTTTATTTTTTTTAGTATTTTTTTCCCTTGCATTATCCTATATTCTTCTTTTCTATTTTCCAAAAAATATTATATAAAATTTAGAAAAAAAACAAATAATTGTTTACAGTTTTTTGTGTGCACTACATATTTTTAATCTTTATGTTTTACACTTTAACATTTTCCGTCTTCGGCTTCTAATGACAATATTTTATGTTTGTTTCTTGGTTTTTTTCCTACACTCTCTTCAATAATTTGGAGCTTCATGGTGTAAGTTCAGTAAAAAAAAAAATATTAATGTAAACAAATTTATTTGGTATAATTTTTAAAACAATTATTTTGAAAGTTAAGAAACTTAGCAAATGAATATTTGTGATTAAATGATAGTGTAAAGCTGTTTTTTTGTATATTTTATTTTCTCTATTTTATATCCCTATCTTGTTTTAGTATTTATATATCAGTAAAATATTTTGATATTTTAGACTAAAGCGTGTGATATTTTTTATGAAAAAAGTTATATATTGTAATATGATATAATTTTATTTTTAAAATTTTTATAACTTCATAAAAGATTCATGTTTTTTTTAGTTTACTAAACTCAAATATGTATAACAACAAACTGCCTTAGAATATATTCAGGTTGAGAAGATAATGTAAAATTATGAAAAGAAACATTCCTTGAACAGTTGAAAATGACCTCAAAGAATACAGGCGGCAAGAATATTAGAGTGGACAAGATGATGAATCAATAATTCAAGAGAATATGTCAAATTTTGGGAAGAGATGAAAGGTATGCTTATTCTTTCTTTTCTTTTCTTTTTTCCTAGAGAAATACTCGCTTTCAACCTTTGGTGATTGATATTTTTAAAAAGATATGTTGTGGAATGTAATTTGAGAAGATTTTCGTGATCTTCATCCAATGAAATTATCTTTTTGGAGAAAAGTTAACTTAGTATGATAGTAGAAACCACCCAAGTATGGCTAACATTTGTATGCCCTTTATTGCAACCAATATTTTCTTTATTAACTTAGGTACCAAATGGTTTTGGTAAGCATACTTCATGTCTACCTGTTTTTAATTAATAAGGAAAAAACATTAAAGAAGTTTAGGGTGTTAAATCTCAAAGTCACTTGTAAACACAAAAAGGTCAAGTCACAAACACGTAAGTTTATAGAACATGCATGGTTAGGTCAAAGGAAGTGCGCAAAAATCAACCATAATTGAAATGGCACCTTAAAGAAATAAATATAGTTAATAAATATGAGATTCATTACATGCTCATATAACAATTATAATTATAACAAACAAAAAACTTCATTTTTATGATGTTATAAGAACTGAAAAAAATTAAATGAATACAAAAATATAATCAGAAACTTAATCTTATAAAAATATAAGATATTACAATAACATTTATTAAGACAAACACACATTGAATGTAGGATGAAGTTTTTGAGCTTATCTTATATCACTCTAAGTTTTGTGAAAATCTTTGTCATCTGACAGATCTTCTTGCTTGAGAATTGAAACTTCTATTTGTAAATCTGAAACCTGAAGCAAGTCTTGAGATTTGAGGTTGTTCTATATCTCGTTAGTCTTGTCCATCCAGAAAATGTTCTACCTAATAGGTAAAGATACGGAGTGCACAATCCGATAAACTATCATATTATTACATCTACGTCATGTCATGTTGTGTAAGAAAGATCATTCTTTATATGCTCTGGAGCGGTGCCATCAACAAAATCTAGTTTGTTCTTCGCACTAAGAGTAGTGATTATAAATCTGCTCCAAGAATGAAAGTTGTTGCCGTCAAGAACTGGTGAAACAAGACTGATTGTGGGATTCTCGCTGGGTGAATATGAAAAAAATTATATAGAGATGGTGACTTATAAATTGCCTCCTCCACAAAATTAAAAAAAAAAACGTAAAGTCTAACAAGAAACAAAAAACGAAAAAAAAAAAAAAAAAAAAAAAAATAAAAAAAAAAAAAAAAAAAAAAAAAAAAAAAAAAAAATAAAAAAAAAAAAAAAAAAAAAAAAAACGAAAAAACAAAAAAGAAACAAAAAAAAAAAAAAAAAAAAAAAAAGAACTCTATAGTACACAACAAAGTTGATATCACATTAAAATAGTTTTCACCATCAATAAAAGAATCTTAGTAACATGTCGAACAACCTATTATAAGGAAAA
>Ga0209489_102612_pt1 | contig 36322 bp, 31 predicted proteins | sample SiratrowhiteBW_FD_187527 | JGI IMG/M metagenome (GOLD analysis project Ga0209489, IMG submission 187527) | Root nodule microbial communities of legume samples collected from California, USA - Siratro white BW (SPAdes) (version 2) | ecosystem: Host-associated > Plants > Roots > Nodule | place... | reverse complement strand
TGATATTATTATTCTTATTGACTTATATGATTAAGAATATTATTACTATATTTAATATTTTTATTTTTAATAATATTATTTTTTTCAATATTAATATTAATTTTATTAAGAATTATAGTATTAGTATTATTAATATTTTTATTAATGTTACTTTGATATTATATTTATTAATATTATTATTATAATTAATATTAATATGATCATTAATATTATTAATGTGATTACTATTAATATTAATATTAATATTATTATTATTATTATTATTATTATTTTAGTTCTATTAATATTATACTTACTAATATTGATAAAAATAATAGTAACAAAGTCATAATAAGAATAATAATAATGAGTATATGATTGCAAAGTTGATGTTGGTGTAGTGATTATGACTTGTTTGTATGATGAAGGTCTTGGGTTCAAATCCTTCTTTGAATACTTTGATATTAATAATAATGTAAGTGTTATTAATGATAAAAGTATTATAATAATACATTATTGTTGACTTTTTTTCGGCAAGTGTACCGAGTCAAAAGTAATATAGATTTATAAAGTAAGGATGTCGATCCCACACAGAACAATGATCTAGAAAGACTTTGAGATTGAACTTCATTTATCTTCCTCATTCATAAGGTAATTTCCTAAACACTAATCCGTCACCTATTTAATAAATTATCCAGCATTAAGAACAAATGTTATAACAATCAATACACTAAAACCTATCCTTAGTATTCCAATATATTGAGTATTTTCATCTAATTCAGAAACTCAAAAGTACTTCCCAGTTAAAATCAAGATCAAGACTCTATTGATCAGATAAAATCTAGCATTAAGTGCAAGATGAAAATACCAATGGAGTAGAAACTCAATATTATATTTAAAATCACCAAAATACAAATAAGTTCAAAAGATTACATTCAATCCCAAAGATGAAGAATTTAGCTACCAATGGTAGTCATTACAAATCAATGAAAGGAAGATTGCAAGAGAAGAAGAGAATCTTGATTCTAGCCGTCTGCCTCCATCCTCTAGGTTTGATGCCTCCCAAAACCCTAAAGATCTCCTTTTAAACTTGGTTTTGGGCTTAGGTTAAGTGACTTTTCTCTTGGGCTTTTTTCTATTTTAAACCTTTTATTTCTTTTCTTCATGAATCTTTCAATCTATCGTTTTCTTCATTCTTTTATACCTGAAATTTCATAATAATTGAGATTAAATGATTTCTTTTAACTCAGGACTCAAAACATAAATTTAAATCCAAAAACTCTAAAATTGGGAGTAATTACTATTTTAAATAACACTTAAACCCACAAGTACTCAATATTTCTCACGTATAAAAACACTCAAAATTGGTACTTATCAATTATAACAACATATAATTTTTAAAAAATTATTTTGTACTTACATACAGATTTAATTCTTATGTAAAATTCGTATGTAATTACCTATGAAAAAATCCGTATCTTACCTACGCCCTTATTGAATACGAATTTTTGTCCATATGTAATTGTAGATAATTTTGAATTACATAAGAATTTTTACTATATATAAATGCAATTTTTCTTGTAATAAATGGACAATGCACAAAAGAGAGTAAATGATTTAGAAATAGAAGTGCAAAATTGACTAACATTATTCAAAAGCAAGAAGAGACTAACTTTCAACTTCGAAGTGAATTGCAATCTCAACGTCAATTAATCGAAAATCACCAACTTGCTATGGAAACTCAACATGACCAAATGAAGCAAGATATTGAAAGGGAGATGAGACATCAAATAGCTACTTTATTAGGAAGTTTATTGTTTAACATGTAACATCCCGTATTTTTCATGTATTAGGAACTTTATTGCATAGAAATTATATAATAAACCTGAATATAAAGATTCATACATTCATCATGTATTTCAAAATATACTTCTCCACATAAGATCTAATAAAAATATCTTCATAAAAATTACAAATAAAATAAAATAAAGTTTCTCCATCAATTTACTAGAGACTCACACCACTTGTCAAATCCTCCTCTGCTTACGTGCAATACACAATCATCGCAAATTTAAAAAAAATAAAACAAACACCACACAAAAAGAAGGGTAAGCTAGAGAGTTTAAAAATTATATTTTCATAAATTAAATTTCTATATCAACCCAAAAATAACAAATCAGGCTTTCGTAATTCATCTCATATATCACATTATCACTAACACATCACACTCATGAGATACCGATATGATCTGGTCTGGCCAGTTCTTTTTCACACTGTAGCACAGTCATATAACCTTAATCTATATGATTTGGTCTAATCGGTTCTTTTTCACACTATAACGCAGTTATATAAACTTAATCCATATGATCCGGTCTGACCAGTTCTTTTTCACACCGTAGCACAGTCATATGAATCCTTTAACCCACATGATCTGGTCTGATAAGTTCTTTTTCACACCCATAGCGCAGTCATGTAATTCATATGATCTGATCCAATCGATTTTTTTTCACACCGTGGTATAGTCATATGAACCTCCTTCGACTCCCACCACGTAGTCATCTTCATCTATGATTCCAATGACTAGTAGAGTCAAGATTGAACCTCCTTCGACTCTCACCAGCTAGTCATCTTCATCTATGATTCCAATGACTAGTAGAGTCAGGATCCGATAACAGGTAGTCTCGATCACACACCACATCATTTACAAACATTGATACTACATCATACAATACATAAACACTCATTCAATTTAAATTCATCCAATTCATTAATAAAAAAATAATTTCAATATTTATGAAAAATAATCAAACTAGCTTCCCTTACCTCTATAGAGTAGAGATACTCAAAAACCTTAAAATCACAAGCAACCTAATTCTGTTCAAGAATCTGATCGGACACTCTTGATCTACGCAACACTAGAAATCTAGGGTGTCCTTTGATTATCAATCTGATAACATATGAGATCACAAATCTAAAGAGAAGGTAGAAAACTTTAAAGAGAGATTTTTCTAGAGAGATGGTGGTTTTCATAAGGATGAAACTATATATCTTCTTAAAGAAAGAGAGAGAGTTGGTAGTTTTTATAAACATAATATCTTCTTAGAGATAATTGGTGATTTTTTTTTAGAATAAAACAGAATATCTTCTTAGAGAGATATAATATCTTCTTTGAAAATGTATTTGGCTGAGTTCAAAAAGGGGGAGGGGGTGAATTGAACTTTAAAACACTGAAAACAAACCTTTAATGAATCTCAATGATCAAAGATTTAAGGTGCAGTGGTAAAATATCGATTTTAGGCACAAATGAATTGATTTATTTTATTGGCAATGAGAACAACTAATACAGTATACTCATAATTAACAGCTCACACATGATTGATTTATGCACACCAAAATTCACACTATTTTCAGAATGCTATATCACAAGAATTGGATCACAACAAGTTACCAACAGATTGCAATACAAGAAAGAACACAAATGCTCAATTTGGAAAGTTTATGTTACTAAGACATATCTGAATCAATACCAACCAAGAATATCAAGTCCAATGCAATTATATCAAACACAACAGTTCTACAGTGACTCAATATAAAGATAATCAATACCAAAGATTCACAATCACTTCAATAGTATCACACCAGCACACTAAAGATAATTTTACAAATCAATATTGAGATACTTATGTTGAATTTCAAAACTTAAGAAGAATTAACACTACTACTATCAAGATCAAATTGGATAGCCACCAAGATGAAAAACAAATATTGAAATTTAATTACTGTAACAACAGCAGATCTACAAATTATTCATACTACAATTGGAACAAACAAGTTGTGATTTGGAATCAAAAACAAAGACACAAACTCTGCAGAAGGATCACAAAATAGTTCGCAATTTGAAATTTTAGTGTAATATCACAAAACCAGAATGCACAATCTAGTTACAGAGATGCTACAAACCCTTGTTAAGGCAAATTTAAACCCAAATTCAAATCGCAAGGAACAGACCTAATGTGCAGTATAGTAATTAATCCAAATATGCTTTAGATTATCAAGAACCAATTCAATTACCAATTAATTTCAGTGTGCAACGCTAGAACAGATCAAAATTGAGAGAGAAAGGTCAAGAAAACAGAACACAGTCAATTTATACTGGTTCATCCTTCCTTAAGGGCTACATCCAGTCTCCTTTGCCCCTCAAGCAAAGAAAGTTCCACTAAATCATGAGCATAGGTGGAAACTATTATGGTCTTGTAATTGTGAATGACTTTTCTAGATACACACGGATTTTGTTTTTGGTAACCAAGGATGAAGCCTTTAGTGCCTTTAAGAAACTTGCAAAGATTGTTCAAAATGAGAAAAACTGCACTATTGTTGCCATAAAAATAGATCATGGTAGAGAATTTCAAAATGAAAGCTTTGAAAATTTTTGTGAAAGGTATGGAATTCAGCACAGTTTTCCAGCTCCAAGAACTCCACAGCAAAATGGGGTTGTGGAGCGGAAAAATAGGGTCTTGGAAGAGATTGCTAGAACCTTATTAAATGAAACAAACCTTCCAAAATATTTTTGGGCAGATGCAGTAAACACTACGTGTTATATGCTGAATAGAGTTTTGATAAGCCCTATTTTAAAGAAAACACCTTATGAGCTTTTCAAAGGAAGAAAACCAAATATTTCTCACTTTAGAGTTTTTGGCTGCAAGTGCTTTATTTTGAATAATGGCAAAGATAATCTAGGCAAGTTTGATTTAAAGACAGATGAAGACATCTTCTTAGGTTACTCATCACATAGTCATGCATATAGAACATACAACAAGAGAACTATGTTGATTGAGGAAACTGTGTATATTACTTTTGATGAAACTAAACAAAAGGTGCAGGATAAGTCTCAAAATAGTGCAGATTAAAGAAATTTGAAACTGAGCAGATTGAAGACAAAACAACAAAGTTGGATACTGTAGAAAAAGAAATCGATTTAATTGAGCATCAAATCAATTTTCCTTTGGAGTGGAGAGTTCCAAGAGATCTATCCTAGGATAATGTGATTGGAGAAATTCACAAGGGTGTCTCAACCAGGAATTCTCTGAATTTATTATATGAAAACATGGCTTTTGTATCACAGGTTGAGCCTAAGTCAACCAAGAGGCATTGAGTGATAGCATTTGGATTATTGTTATGCAAGAGGAGCTTAATCAATTTAAAGAAATGATGTGTGGAGCTTGGTTCCAAGAACCAGTGAGATGAATGTGATATGTACTGTTCAGAAACAAGATCGACGAGCAAGGCATCATAGTGAGAAACAAAGCAAGACTAGTGGCCAAAGGTTACAATCAGGAAGAAGGTATTGACTATGATGAAACTTATGCAATAATTGAAGCTGTGAGGCTGCTGTTGGCCTATGCTTGTCTTAATGGATTCAAGCTGTTTCAAATGGACGTGGAAAGTGCGTTCTTAAATGGTTTTATAAATGAAGAGGTGTATGTCACTCAACCACCCGATTTTGAAGACCACAAGCTACCTAGGCATGTCTACAAGCTCAAGAAAGCTCTTTATGGTTTAAAGCAAGCTCCTAGGAAATGGTATGAAAGGTTAAGCAATTTCTTACTCTCCAAGAGCTATGAAAGAGGTCAAGTAGATAAAACTCTTTTTATCATAAAATCTAATAGTGATATTATTTTTGTTCAAGTGTATGTTGATGATATCATTTTTGGATCACCTAATGAATCTCTTTGCCAAGAATTTGTGTTAGATATGCAGGGGGAGTTTGAAATGTCTATGATGGGACAAATGAGGAATGACACCTTCTTAAGTCAGTCAAAATACTGCAAAGATGTTCTAAAGAAGTTTGAGATGGAAGGTTACAAAGAGGCATCAATTCCAATTTTAACTAGTTGCTATCTTGATGCGGATGAACATGGGACAACAGTAGACCAAACCAAATTCAGAGGGCTAATTGGATCCTTGTTTTATCTCACTACTAGCAAACCTGACATAACCTTTGTTGTATGCTTGTGTGCTAGATTTCAGGCTAATCCAAAGGAATCCCATTTCAATGCTGCTAAGAGAATTCTCAAGTATCTCAAAGGAACCACAAATGTTGGCTTGTGGTGTCCTAATGAAGCTACAATTAATCTCAAAGGCTATTCGGACTCAGGCTTTACCGGATAGAAACTGGTCAGGAAGAGCACGAGTAGCACTTGCCATTTGCTTGGAGCAAGTCTCATTTCATGAAATAGCAAGACGCAAGCATGTGTAGCCTCTCCGCTGCTGAAGTTGAGTATATAGTTGCAGGAAGCTGTTGTGCTCAAATTTGTTGGCTCAAACAACAACTTAGTGACTTTGGTCTTAAAGTCACAATGGTACCCCTATTTTGTGATAATACTAGTGTCATTAATCTCACTAAAAATCTAGTGCATCACTCTAGAACTAAGCATATTGAGATTAGACATCATTTCATTAGAGAGCAAGTGAGTAATGGTATTTGTGAAATAAAATTCATTGAGTCTGAAAAATAATTAGCTAATTTTTTCACTAAACCACTTGCTAAGGATAAATTTAATTACTTCAGAACTGAACTAGGCATATTGGATATCTCTAACATAGCATAGCATACAAACTGCATAATATTTTTCTTACTGAAGCTAAAATAAATCAATTTATTTGAGTTGAAATCGATTTATTTTGTCCCTTGGAGCTATTTGTTCAATTTTCTGTTTTTGATAATAATGACCTTTTTAATCTGCTTAATCAATTCTGAGCTATCCATGGAATAAGTGCAATTCGTAAAAGCAAACTCAACTGCATTGAAGAGACTCAAGCATGCAAATTACATTGAATGAAGCTCAACTTCCCAACCACTCAACTTTGACCATCTTGAGCCACTCAAAAGACACTTGTCCTCACTTGATTGGAAGTCAAAAAGGTAAATTTTAAAAAGTTGAATTTATGCATGCAGTTATTCTGCCACTTCCCAATATAGACTACTCTTGTCCCAAAGTAGAACAAGGTAATACACTCAAACTTATAATGGCTAATGGGTAAAAATGAAATCCACTTTTGTCTATGTGTGTGATGCTTATATAAGTCATACGTTGTGCATCAAGTATGCATAGCATTCTGTATAAGTGAGAGCAAAATATCAGTTGCAGAACCAATTATCTTTTCACGCAAAACAACCATCACCCACACCAAAATCACTTCTCTTTCACAAGAAAAACAATTTCCATGGCTTCATCTAGCAATCCAAGGAAGAGAATGAAAACACTAGGACGTGGACCAAGATATGTTGACAATACGGGTCATCTTGAATCATGGTTCACATGTGAATTCAAAGAAGAGAGAGACAAAAGCATTGATACTTATCTAACGACTTACAATAGGAAAATTGTGAATATTCCAAAGTTTGTTCCTCTAGACTGGCTTAAAGAGAAACAACTCCATGACGTAAGTGAGCTGCTGAAACTTCAAGGGTTGGAAAAATTCCTAGGCTTAGCTGGAAACATATATCCAGATCTAGCCAAGGTGTTCTACACAAACTTGAAAGTACATGATGATAAGATTGAGTCCAGTGTTAAAGGTATGAGAATATGGGTGAGCTCATTCAAGTGGGAAGTTGTTACTGGTCTCAACTGTGAAGAAATCAAAATAGGAAAAGGAAACACTGATGAACTGGATTACTACAACAAAATCACATTCTATAGGAGCTGCTTGAGAAATCCCGAAGCTGTCACAAAGGGGTTTCAAGTTGGAGGCTTGTCTTTGATTCCGAGGTTGATTGCATTCATCATAGTATGGATTTTGACTCTAAGAGAACATAACCATTTTGTTCTTCATGAGGAAGATCTCATTCTAATGTACTATATCTTCAACAAAATAAGTGTCAACTGGGGGAAACAAATGGAGAAAGCAAGGAGATTAGCTGATTATAGACTTCCATATGTGGTGCTGATCTCAAAGTTCTTTCAAAATTTTCTGATACCTCTTGAAGGGGAGGCAGTAGAGCCTGTGAAACAAACCTGTGAAATAACTAAATCAACTCTCCACAAGATTGGGTTACACAAGACAACAATGGCCAATGGATAACACAAGGAGATGCAGCAAATGAAGGTCAAGATCCTGCTGAAGGTGCTGTTGAAGGTGCTATACCAGCAGAGCATGAGGCTACTAGAGGTGAAGCTGGACAAAGCTATGGATATTCCAAATTTGAACAAATGGTAATGGATAAGCTGGATCACTTGACAATTAAGCAAAGGAACAATCATGAATTTTATATAGCATGTTTTCAACACCTTGATCTTCAAATTGAAGTTGTCCAAGATCAGTTAGCTACAATGGTAACATGGAATCAACCTCATGAGTGATTATCGTCTCCCATTTCATAAAGACAAAGAGGGAGAATTTGGTAGAGTATATGAGGAGGCTGCTTGTGTTGGTTTGAGAAGGATAGCTCTACTATTGGTGTACCGTTGTTGGTGTTTGTGATGTGTGCTATGTGTGTCATTTGTATTTGCATTCTATTTTTTAGTTTAATTGTTGTTGCTACTGTATTTTGTTTCATGTGTTGTTATTTGGTGCTTAATTCAAATCTAAGTGTTTGCTATTGTAATGTTCTATATGTCATTCTCTAATAGCAAGTTTAAATGAAAGCAACCTATGTTCTTATGCTTAAGTAAATTTGCAAGTTTGTACTGTGAAATTTTTTACTTTCACTAGTTTCTCGTTGTGCTGAAAAAGGAAGATACAACTCACACACTCAGTTGTCTTCATCAAATAGGGAGAGATTGTTAGTACTCTCACAAGACTAAAGATTTGATGAAGTCAAGCAAGACAAAGCAAGTAAGCAATTGGATGAGTTATAGGCTTTGGTATAGTGTGAGTGAGTGTGAGTATGATTGGCAAAGAACTTATACTTAGTTGAGGAGAAGTTCACCAGCACAATGGTCTTAAAGTGATTAAAAACTGATCAAAATGCATTAGCTAAGCTTTTGGTGCAAAGTGGTTTGAAATACACTACACTGGACAAAAATAAATCGATTCCAGTCTACGTGAAATCGATTGATTCGTGTCTGACAGAACTGAAATAACTGTTTTCTTTTAAAAACAGAATTGGACTTTTCTTTTATAAATACAAAAAGGTTTCTAACGTGCGCCTAAGTTTGAGATACGAAAATTGAGAATCAATTCTGTGAGATCACTGTGAAAAAACACTTTGGGTAATTGGGGATTTCTTGATCAAAAGAGATTGGGGTTTTCTCTTGAAGAATCACTCTTGACCAATTCACTGTGCTATTGGAGTTCTTCAAGACTGTGAAAAGGTCTCTCTTATTGCGCCAATAAGGGAGTCTTTGTTAACCATTCTTGATCCCTTTTGTATCAAGATATGTGTTGATTGTTTGTAATTCTGTAAAACACTTGAATGATTGTACTGTTTTAAGCTATAGGATTTAGCCTTGTGTGTTTGCTGAATTGATTGGGTGACTGTGGGGAGTAGTTGATTAATTCAGTGGGTTTCTTTATTCTTACAGAGAGTAGGAATTGTGTGATTGATTGTAATTGAACAATTAATTGATTTAGTGGAACTTTCTTTGTTTGAGGGGCAAAGGAGACTAGACGTAGCCCTTGAGGAAGGGTGAACCAGTATAAATTGATTGTGTTATGTTTTCTTGACCTTTCTCTCTCAATTTTGATCTATTCTTAATCACTTTAAGACCATTGTGCTGGTGGACTTCTCCTCAACTAAGCATAGGTTCTTTCCCAATCATCCTCATACTCACTCACACTAGACCAAAGCCTATAACTCATCCAATTGCTTGTTTGCTTTGTCTTGCTTGCTTTGTCTTACTTGACTTAATCAAATCTTTAGTCTTGTGAGAGTACTAACATTCTTGAAGAGAGAGAATATCTTCCTAGAGAGAGTTGGTGGTTGTTATAATAATAAAAAGTAAATAACTAACTTTTATTTACTTAAACAACTTTTCTGTTAAAAAAAATAGGTGTTATCTTATTCATCTCTAAAACTAAATTCTAGGTTAGTTTTTAATCTATAGCTATTTTCTAGGGTATTATATAACACTTCAAATATTCCATCAAACAAAGTAAGTTGTATTATTATTTAAATTGTTTTATTAATATTTTTATATATTTTTAAATTTTTAAAATATAATTAATTTTTTTATTATATTAGTGATTTATTTTATTTGTTTTTCAGGATTAAAATCCTTGAAGATAATATGGACAATGTTTATTGCTAAGAGTAGTTTTAAGGTCAAGTTCTATCTGAAGGTTTAGTACATATTAGCCTTCTTGTAGTGTCATTTTGTATTGTGATGGAGACAAGTTAATGTTGTAGCTCTATTACAGGTGTGAAACACATTTGTGGTTATGAGGTTGTTTTGTATATCATTCTTTTATGTGGTTGTTGTTTCTTTCAATGGTGAACTTATATTTGTTATTTGTGGATATCCTTCAAATGTTCCAGTTAATTCATTTTAGTTTTTGGCAAAAAAAAATTACAATGAAGTTTGATTTGATATATTTATGTTTCAAGTTCTTGTTGTATATTTTATTTATTGTATTTTTAAATGTAATGGATATTTTATATTTATATTTTATGTTTATTTATTTTAATTAATATGTATTTTGAAATTTTAAATATGATTTGCCTATTAATTATGATATAATATTTATTACAAACTATCATAATTTCTAATAACAATCATAAAATATTAATAATTAAAATAGCTAATTATCTATAAATTTTGATAATAAAATACTATCAATTATAATAAATTAATAATATTAATAACTAATTTATCATTATTATTTTATATATTTGTAATATTTTATTATTGTCACGATTATCTTTTATATTTATAATATTTTATTTTTGTTACTGTTACATAAAATTATTAGTCATAATTTTTGTCACAATAAAACTTAAGTTTAATAACATCTAAAATTATTGTCACAAGTCTTACAGTGATAAAAGTACTAATAACAATTTAATTATTGTGATAAGATATTAATTAGTGCTATGGCATGCATTGAATCACATACATATGGATATCCAAGGCAATATTTTTTTTAATAAGAACAATGAAAGAGGTAGTCTAGAAAACGTTGTAAAATAATTTCACAATCAATATACTATAATTAGAAAAAAAATTGAATTTAACACATCATATATTCGTTTTAGTTTCAAACCGTATATGCACATGAAACCTTCGTCGAATCTGAAATTATTTAAGGATGAAACGCGATTTAGTTTTGCTTCTTTCAACAAAACAGTGCAAATATACTATAATGAAATTGCAATTACTGTTTTTGAAAAATAATTACAATTACGGAAACAAGAGATAATGATTTCTTTTCTTCATATGACAATAATTTTATTTTGAAAAAGTAGTTTGACCCTAGGTAAGTTTGACCTACTCACTTACTTTCTTTTGACACTCATATTTATTAAAAAAATCTAGTTGCACATTACTCTTCATTAAAAATTTTCATTTGATACTATGTTTTATTAATAAAATAGAGTAATAATATTTTTACACACATGTATCAATACATTCATTTTACATTTTACATGCTTAAATATACAAAAAAGTAATATTCTCCTCTTTCTCTCTCTTTTCTCCTATCTCTTTCTTTTCATTTAATGAAAAATATGTTATTCTTATCTTCTTCTCCTTTTTATTATTTTTATTTTATTTTCTTTTTGAAAAAGTAATGTTTAAATTACATTAAATACAATATTATCTTTTTATCTTTTTTTTACCAATTAGAATTTTATTTTTAACAATATATATAATAATTAGTTAATTATTTTTTATTTTTATTAATATCATTATTTTCTTTTTAAATAATCATATCTAATTTTTTATATTCATAAATATTTTTTATTCATAATATTAATATATTACTATTATTATTTCATTTATTGTAATCATTATTATTTTTATTTTATTTAGTCACAATGTTTTTTTTTTAAAACTACTTTGGTTTCTAACGTTGAAATCTTGTATAAAAATACTTTTATCAATACCCGATTTTGTCCGGATAAAAATATGCTGATAAAAGTTTTATTAATAAATGATTTATTTATTATTTTGTAGATGTTTTTTTAAAAAAAAATTAAATTAATTAAATCAAATTGATTAAAAAATTTTTGTTAAAAAGAAAGTGTTTTTTAAATCTTGATAAAGGAAAGAAAAAATAAATGACTAATTATAATTAATTAAAATTGAAAAAAAGTGAGTGGTTAAAATAAAATTCAAATAACTTCATGATAGGTTTAAAATTCAAAATTCAAAAATGAAAAAAATTCAAAATTGCTTGTCACATGGCAAGCTAGGAGTGGAGAGTTTTTTTTTTTTAAATTAGTGGCCACATGACAAGCTACGAAGGGAGAGGATTTGGTGAGTGGAAAGTAAAAAAAATTGGTTAGAGGAGAGAGAAAAAAAAAGTTAAAATTGGTGGGAAAAGGGAGCATCAAGAGGATTTTTTTTTTGGAAGAGGATACTGAGAGTGAAATTGAATTGAGGGGAGGGGAAGAAGAGAGGTCACAGAGAAGAACACGAGAAGTGGGAAGCTTTGCTGGATTGATTGTGAGATTAATTGTAAGTTGTAATTCTAGTTTTCCAAACATTTCCACAGGCAAATTAATTAACATTCATGCGTTTATGTGATTGGTTGTCATGCATTTATGTGATTTGTTGTTTATAATTGCACTATTCATGGTTGCTATAAGGTCCCTATTCATCATCTTCTCTGTTTGGTTTTTCTTTTTGATATGTCTCGAATGTAATTGAACTTGGATCTGTAGTGATGATGTTTGGTGGGGATACACGCTACATTTTTACGATCTTCTTCACCCACTTTTTCTCTTTTCCCCTGCAACTCACCTACGGTACTCTGTAGTTGCCTATGAAGCCACGAAATAGCCTCTCATACAAGCACCACCAACCCAATATTCTCTTTTCTCTCTCTCACAGTATCTCCAAATCCACACAACAGCTAACCACTCAAATCTCTCTCACTAAAACAGTGTCACCTTCTTCCTCTTGTCACCCTCTTCTTCACGTCATCTTCCTCCTTACGTCACCCTCTTCCTCTCATCACAATGTCGCCGTCGGTGTGGGACTCTCTTCTCATCGCCACCGCCTTCCACCTTATTGTTTAGGTTCAATGCATCACAGTACAAAAACCAAACCCACCGTGCCTCCATCAAGCCCCAATGGCAGCGTCGCCCTAGCCACGCCGATCTCCTTTCATTGTGTCTTAACTTTTTTTTCCCAAGGCCACCATGAACGCCGTTAGGCACCATTAATCTTCCTCCGAGCAATTGCAAGCTCTAGTCGCCATGAAAACAGCCTTCGCCAAAACCTCTTGCCATCACGGATCGTCGTCGAACTCCTATGCTGCCATTCGTACAACTAGGGAGAGTTGCGTCATCATGTCATCCATGACCCTGCCACCGCTATCAACCATGCTCGTCGCCACCGGCGTCAACCGTGCTCTCGCCACCACAAGCCACTATTCATCCTTGCCATCGTTGCAAGCCACAATTCGAAGCGGTCATCGTCCGATCTTCTCATGGCTAGTGAGCCTTCTTCAAGATGGGTGTTGTTTCTACCATTACTAACCCTAGTTGGCTAATATGTGCCAAATTAGGTTAAAGAGTTTGGGCTTGGCACATAGGTTCCATTTGCACCCCCATATCTTTGGACCTGCACCCACAATTATCTCTGATCCCCAAAATGCACTTAGTCATAAGTGGGTTTCTGATTAGTGGCTGCACCCCCATATCTTTGGACCTGCACCCATAATTATCTCTGATCCCTAAAACATCCTTAGTCATAAGTGGGTTTCTGATTAGTGGGGTTACTCGCTGCACCCCCATATCTTTGGACGTGCACCCACAATTATCTCTGATCCCCAAAACGCCCTTAGTCATAAGTGGGTTTTTGATTAGTGGGGTTACTCGCTGCACCCCCATATCTTTGGACTTGCACCCACAATTCTCTCTGATCCCCAAAATGCCCTTAGCCATAAGTGGGTTTCTGATTAGGGAGTTACTTTCTGCACCCCCATTAATTAAGATCTGCACCTACATATTTTCTAAATTCCAAAACTCCCTCTAACTTTGTGTTTTACTTAGAAGAAGAAAGAATGTTTTAATAAATTTTAATTCCAAATGACCGTTTGCGTCATGCGGGATTCTCTTTTTTTAAAAAATAACAATTTTTTTAAATTCTAAATGACCGCACGCTTCATACGAAATTTGATTCAAGGAGTTTCAATTTTCGTTTGGATTATCAAAAGAGCCGTATGCGTCTATGATATCCGAAATGAAATTTAATTTTCAAGAATAATAAAAATATAAAAATTAAAAAAAAAAGAAAATATCAAGTTTTTTAAACAACTCATCTATCCTTTAAAACTACATATTCCTTGATTCTTCACCCATTAAGGATGTTGATATGTAGAAGCAAGGTCAATCCTTGTCGGGTCCTTTAATTTAAAAATTATTAGTTTGTTTTTAATTGCATTTTACTTATATATTATGGAAAAGTAAACATTTTATAAACCACATTTGATTTTGCTCATTTGATTAAAGGTACTGTCTTAGGACAGACGCTGTGAGGTGCTAATACCTTCCTCACGTGTAACCAACTCCCAAGCTCATTTTTAGTTCGCAGACTAATCCTTATTCTTTTCTTGGTTTTCCATAGTTTTCCAAATAAACTATGGTGGTGACTCCATCTCTTTCTTTTCATTATTTTTTTAATTTCTCTTTCGGATCGCCATACCCGTCGTGATAGTGGTCGTGACAAATGACGACTCCGTTGGGGACACACTGGAGAGTCAGGCCATTTAATTGAATGAGTGAAAACAAATGTGGTTTTATGAATGTTTGTATTTCTCTTTCTTTTTGTATATTACTTGCTTTATTTTCTTTGTTATGATTTGTTCTATTTGTTTTATTGTTTGTTGATGGAATATTGAACCCTTGGGTAGAAGACATGTTTTATCTGCTATATCTGTCATATTTGCCTGGGACTTTTCTGGCTGTTTTGCAGGTGGGGGGTTGGGAACAGGTTTTCTCCCTTCACACACACATTTTTCATGCATATATCATGAGTGGGACCCTAAAACCTCGGGTTTGAAAAAGTTTAGAAATAGAGGGATTCAGTGATACCGGACGGGATGTACTTCCTACTTCGGTTTTCATGAGAATCTCAATCAGAGTCTGTTCTCTTTATTGCCTGTTCATGAGCTAGTTGTTTACCGACAACTTTGAATAAGGTGATAAACGAGGGCCATAGCTCTGGTGACCTTTATACCTCTAGGAATTAGGGAACTTATCTTTGTGAGGATGCATGTAAAGATCTTAGAATCCTAAGTGTTATGCTGCCGATTTGTTTAGGGCACTAAGGGAGACAATCAAGTTCTTCAACCGCTCAACGACATCTGCTTGTGAAATAAATGATGTTTTAATGCATATCATACATATTGTAACATTGGTTTCATGCATCATGATTTTTATTCTAAACAGTAATTTTGAAAATTGTACACCAGATCATGGAGGTTAATTATGAATTGGGAGTTGAGAAGGGATCAGAGACTTCAGACTTAAAAAAGAAGTTGAAGTTTGAAGCGATAGAAAACAATCTCTCTAATCTCCGGGAGCTTGGAATGAAGTTGAAACCTATACATAGAGGAGCTTTCAGAAGAAAGTATGGAAATTTATTGGGGTTGTTAGAGCTAGAAATTGAGATATCTATTGTTACGGCGCTTGCTTTGTATTATGACTCATACATGAGATGCTTCACATTCCAGGATTTTCAGTTGGTACCCACTATAGAGGAGTATGAGCAGATTATGGATATGCCTCTGAGTGGTGGAGTCCCTTATAGGCATTTTGAGCAACATGATTCTATCTCAACATTATCATCCATCACCAAAATCCCTGAAGATATGTTGAAGGGTCGTTTGGTTGCTGTAAAGGATACCAAGGGGTTTTCTCAGAGGTTCTTAGAAGCACATCTTCTTTAGTTGAGTGTAAAAGAAGATTGGGAAACATTTATGGATGTGTTGGCTCTCATACTATATGGAGTGATATTGTTTCCCTATGCCGGTGATCATATTGACTATGCTGCTATGGACATATTTGTTGCTGTTAGAACAAGGTCCAAGAATCCAGTTACAGCAGTTCTGGCAGACACATATCTAGCTCTGGATTTGTGCTATGAGAGAAAAGTGAAAAAGATGTTGTGTAGTGTACACATTCTATATGTTTGGTTGATGGCCTGTGTTGGGGATAATGTTCTGGGAGTCAGGTGTCCTATAGAGCTGGTGACTCGGAAGAAGCTAGAGAAAAGAAGTGGTAAAGAATGGGCTTTGTTTGTTGCTGGTTTGAATTAGAAGAAGATTATATGACAACCATCATGGCAACAAAGGTCGAAGCTTGTTTACAATTGTGATGGCTTCCCTAATGTGCCTCTTATAGGAGTAAGAGGATGCATTAGTTACAATCCAGTTTTGGCTCAGAGGCAGTTTGGCTACCCGATCAGAGGAGCACCTACGCCTGCTATTTTAGCTCCACTTGTGCGCTACTACAGGGATGGATTTGTGACTGAGACATTACGTCATATTCGTAGTGCTTGGAAGAACATATCTTATGGGGAAAGGGACACGAGGTCATGGTCAATGAATAAAGAAATCTTGTATCAACAATGGTTAGCAGATAGAGTGAAAGAAGTCAAGCTGCCTTACAAATTGATTTCTCAGGAGCCTTTGGAAAAATCTATACTTGAAGAATCTACACCTGACACAAGGTTTGAAGAAATTCAGAAGTTGAAAGAAGAGGTTGAAAGGATAAAAAGAAAGAATGATACATTGAATAATGATATGCAAAGCCTTCAACACGGTTACTTGAATGTCAAGGTAGAATGTGAAGCAAAGACAAAGGCCAATGAGAGATTGATTAAGAGGCAGAAAGTGGATAGAGAGTGCATTATAGAGATGACTCAAGAGCTGACTGCAACCAAAGCTGAATTAACTTCAAGAGCTAGAGAGCGGAAAGTGGCTGTGTTATCTGAACACCAATGGAAGAGCGCATATGAGGAAGCCAGACAGGACGGACAAAAGTTGATGAGGGAGCTATATGACTTGCAGGATAAGTTTCACAGCACAGAGTCACAAATGAAAGAGATAATGTCGGAGTATGAAGAGAAGATGAAAGAAGAGGAGTGCCAAAAGATGGAGACTGAAGAGAGGCACCAGATCATGATGACCTAGCTGGAGAACCACATAGCAGATCAAGAGCGAGACATAATTCATTGGAAGACGTGTTTCTCACAGTTGGCTGCTTTAGCCAATGGAGCTATTGATGAGGTGCTGAGGATGCTAAGAGAAACAGACATATCACTGATGTTCTTCAATCCCCCAGATGTTGTTCAAAATTTTCTGAATCATTGTAAATATTTAGTAGAGCAGATGAAGATTATAATAGCTCGCTCTAGGGAGTGATTGTATTCTATTTGATTTGATCAGTTGTTTTATAATGTCAGACAATATCTTTTTCCCTATTAATACAAATACAGATTAAATTTCCATAAGTGTGTGCGCAATTTTCACAATTATTGTTTAAACAACATGTATACAATTTATGTTTTTCATAGCATTCATTTCGCATTCTTATTTAATTTTCTCATGAACAATAAAATCAACAGAAACATAATAACGACAAATATTCCGCGACATCACTACAGAACTCGTGCCAATAGCAAAAAAATGGACAACTGGGATGAAATGCAAGAAAGTATGAAGGCTGACATTGACCAGCTCAAAAATCAGATGGGTCAGATGTTTGAAATGATGGTGGCATTAAAAGATGCGGTGGCTGTCCGCAATGAAGAGGCTCAGTCTTCACATCCCCCTGCTCTTCAGCAAGGTACATCACAGACTCGTGACCCTAATTGCGGGAATAGAAACACCCAAGAATTCCCTCCATATGGTTTGCCTTTAAAATATGAACCTGTATATGAAGGGTATGAAGAGCAAGAAATTGTGCTGCCAATGGGTAATGCTGCTAACCCGAAAGGTCAACCCGAGTTTACTCAAATACCCCCTGCTAGTTATATGGAGAAGGTGGTAATTGATAGGGTCACTTCTAATGTTCAACCACGAGTTCTGCAAGTTCCCACTGGAGAAACGTCTGTGTCAAAGAATAATGTGAATGAAGGCATTCAAAATATGTTGATTAATGCCGATATGACAAAAAGCAAGCTGGAGATATTAGAGGAAAGGCTCAGAATGATTGAAGGAGCTAGTGCTTGTGAGTTTGGTGATGTTGCGGGGCTATGTTTGGTGTCAGACGTTGTGATACCTCCAAAATTCAAAGTCCCTGAATTCGTGAAATATAAAGGATTCACTTGTCCGAAAAGCCATTTGATCATGTACTGTAGAAAAATGGCTGCTCATGCGCATGATGAGAAGTTATTAATGCATTTCTTCCAAGACAATCTCACTAGAATAGCTTTGAATTGGTACATGAATTTGGAACCGGTTAGAATCCGGTCATGGAAAGACTTGGTTCATGCTTTCATCAAACAGTACAAATATAACATGGACTTGGCCCCCAATAGAATGCAGTTACAAGGCCTGTTCAAGTGGAGGGAGTTGGCTGCTCAAGTGGAAACACCTCTACATGAGAAGGAAATTATCACCATGTTCATTGAAACATTGCAATCTCCATACTATGAACATGTACTGGGAAGTGTGTCTTCCAACTTTTCCGATATAGTTACTATCGGCAAAAGGATTGAACACGGGCTTAAAAGTGGAAAAATAGCACAAAACCCTTCTGTGGTTACCAATGCTAAGAAGCCCGGGTTCAATAATAACAATAGAAAGAAGGAAGGAGAGGTGCAAGCAGGTTCGGCCATGCCATATTGGGAAAGGTATCAACAACAATATCGACCAAATTATAGACCATCATATGCTTACATTGCAAATGTTGTTCCGAACTATCAGTATAATGCTCCCTGGCCACAGACTGGGTATAGACCACCAATGACAACTCATAATGCTTATCAACCCAATCCAGGGGTTCAGAATGCTAATCAGGCACAAAATCAAAATTTTGGTCAAAGGAATAATTCAGGAGAGAAGGCGGTGAAGTTTACTCCTTTACCAATGACCTATTCAGAGTTGTTACCTGATTTGGTTAAAAATGCATTGGTTGTTATATGTCCAGCAAGAACCATACAACCACCATATCCTAGATTTTATGATGCTAATGCTAAATGTGAATATCATGGTGGAGAGATCGGTCATTCAACTTAAAATTGTCGAGCCCTTAAGTACAAAGTGCAGTCCTTGCTCGATTCAGGATGGCTTACTTTTCAAGAGCAAAAGCCAAATGTGGATAAAAACCCTTTGTCTGGACATGCAAATGCCACGATTAATGTTGTAATGGAGGAAGAAAAGCCAAGCTGGGTTAGAAATGTTAATGAAATGAAAAAACCTATGAATGAGGTTTTCAGAGCAATCTGCCATACTGGTTTGTTCTCATATGAACATAGGCCGGAAGATAAATGTGGTTTCCATGCTAGCACCGAGCATTTTATTGATGAGTGTGCTGAATTCAAAAATTTTGTACAAGACTTGATAAATAGACATATTCTACAAGTCAATCATCAAAAGAAGGAAGGGGAAGTATTTACTGAAAAAGAATGGATTCCACAAAGGCCTAAACCGTTGGTTATACAATTTACCAAGCCTACCAATTCCATGCCTGCAGGACGACAACCTTTGGTGATTCAGACACCCTCTGCTTTCGGATAACAAGAATGATAAAGTTGTTCCTTGGAAGTATGGTGTCAGTATCATCCAAGTAGAACAAAAAGATGAATCAGTCAAACAAGGCAAAGATGTTATTGATAATATATCCGGAATTGGGGGCATGACTAGGAGTGGTCGACTGTTTACTCCTCCTGAGTTGCGAGATGAAAAAAGCCATGAAAAAATTAAAGAAAAAGTGGTTGCAGAAAAGATTAAATCATTTTTAAAAGGAAAAGTTGTGCAAGTTGATTCAGAGTTGGAGCAGAAAGAAAGAAAAGAAGTTACTGATAATGATGCATAGGAGTTCTTAAAATTTATCCAACAAAGCGAGTATAAAGTGGTGGACCAGCTAAACCGAATGCCTGCAAAGGTGTCTTTGTTGGAGCTATTAATGCATTCAGATTCTCATCAGAAATTACTAATGAAAATTCTAAGCGGAGCCTATGTGGAACAAGACATTTCCTTAGATAAATTTGAAGGGATTGTTAGCTAAATTACTGCTAACAATTACTTGACTTTTACTGAGGATGAATTACCACCAGAAGGCAGAGGACATAATAAAGCTCTTCACATTTCAGTCAAATGCATGAATCACTTCATATCACGAGTATTAATTGATAATGGTTCATCTTTGAATGTAATGCCAAAATTCACCCTGAATAAATTGCCAAGTGATGGGATTCATTTACGTTCCAGTACCATGGTGGTCAAAGCTTTTGATGGAAGTAAGAGGGAAGTTGTTGGTGAAGTAAAACTACCAGTGTAAGTCGGACCATGCATTTTCCAAGTTGTGTTCCAAGTTATGGACATATTACCGGCGTACAGTTGCTTGCTTGGAAGGCCTTGGATACATACAGCTGGAGTAGTGCCTTCTACCTTGCACCAAAAATTAAAATTCATAATTAATGATAAATTGATCATAGTTTTTGGTGAAGAAGACTTGCTGGTATGTGGACCCACACCCACTCCTTACATTGAAGCCGCGGAGGAAGCTTTAGAAACCTCTTTTCAAGCTTTGGAGATTGTCAGCACAACTTATATTGAACCTTTCAGGGTAAATCCGCATCTGTCTAAGGCATCACTAATGGTGGCTAAAAATATGATGGAGAAGGGGTATAAATATGGTAGTGGTTTGGGCAAAAACAATGATGGGTTCGTAAAACCACTAGAGCTTGTTGAGAACAAAGGAAGGAATGGTTTGGGGTTCAAACCTACCCAAGTAGACCGAAGAAGAAGGATTGAAGAAATGATTGAAAGAAGACAAGCCAGGATATAGGGGAGAGAGCCAAAAACAAAAGGAATTCCTTTATGCAACCTGTATCAGAGTTTTTATACTGTCGGATGGATCAATCTTGACCAAGTGGCAGCAATTGAATGGGAGTTAGAAGATGAAGGCTCAAATTTTGTACACCCCTGTCTTCCAGACGAACAGATTGGCAATTGGAAAAGTGTAGAAATACCTGTGGTGTATATACATGAGGAAAAGTAATAGAAAAAGAAACTTTCATTTTAAACAATGCCTTTACTTTGTAATACTTTCTCTTAGCTTTAACACTGTTTCAATTAATAAAATGTTGAGTTTTCATTCAAATTTTTTGTCTCATTTATTTATTTTCGTAAAATTGAATAATGCAGATATGATGAAGCTTGTTTTGAATAATGTCTGGGCGCTTGCTGCAAAGCATAGTCACCCAACACTCTTCTTGGTAGTGGATCAGCCGGATCGACATGACCATCGGCCTCTTCTGCCATGATTTCACCACTAGTTTTGTCCCTTGACTGATTTTTCTGCTCACACTTTCTTCTTTGCCTGAGCTGTCTCAACGTCTTATTAATATCTGGATCAAATAACAACTGTCCTTCTTTCCTTTGATTTCTCAGACGCATCAACCGCTGTCTAACAAGAGATTACAATCACAAGAAAAATCAGTAATTCACAATGCAATTGATACAAAATTCAATTTCCAATTCTTCACCGCTCCCCGGCAACGGTGCCAAAAACTTGTTAACGATTTTCCAGCAAGTATACTGGGTCCACAAGTAATATAATGAGTAAGAGAGTATCATATCCTCAGGGAACGGAAATTGTAGATTGACTCAATATCAATTGTATTATGAACAAAGATTTAACAACAATGATTTGTTTTGGTAATTGAATATAAAAAGTAACTTGAAACGTAATTAATAATAAAGAGGAAAAATCAATAATAATAACAACCTTGGGATTGAATAATAATATTCTCCATTCTCATATACTCTTAACTGAATTCAATATTGTCTTTTCCAATTATCAATCTGCGCAAATAAAAACCTTTTCAACCTGATTTCTCTAGCATTGAATTTTATAAACTAAATTTTCTAACTTCTATGTCTAGTTATTAAAATAATTTAATTAGCATTAAGATCAGTTGCTATATACAGTCATTACTCTATAATTCATTCCTGAACGTATAAATGCAATGTATTAACGTTTGATTCTAATTCCAAAAAGTGCTTTCCAGTCACAAAGAGAAATTTAAAGTATGACAATTTAATATAAAACGTTAAACAAAGATAAATTCAATAAAACAATATCAAATAAATATCAAGAGTACATTTGAAGTGGAGAAATTACGTTCAATCCCAAGAAGAATAGAGATTAGCTACGCATGGTAGCCATGAATATACAATGGAAAAGGAAAAAGGAAAGTTCTTGATTGCAAAAGTGCTTCCAAAAGATCTTCCAAAATATGATGATCCTTTCGTTCATTCTAGCCTTCCTTTTATAAAAGATCTCTGCTGTTTGTTACAAAGTGGTTGTTATTTCGCACTTCACACTTCAGTGGCGTTGACGCCTTCGTTCAAAACTTCTTTTCTGATTTAAGTGAGTTTTAGCTCAAGCTCCTCCTTTAGCGTGAGCAAGAAGTCACTTAAAATTTGTTTTTCTGCTCCTTTCCTTAATTCCAGCGTTCCTCATTCTCTCTTTCTTCTAATCTCACCTAAATCTCAACTGCATTCTCTTTCTATAACCAAAAACGCATTAAACAGAAAAATAAACACTAAAATCCCTAACTAAACAAAATCCCTAAAAATCCTATAATTAAAACAGAATAAATGCTAAAAATCCTAACAAATCTATGCTTAATTAACCCATTATTAACAGTTATCACCTTCATCACTCTATGGGGCACATTTTGTTATAAAGTGGTGTCGTTTGGATTAAAGAATGCTGGGGAAACTTACTAGAGGGCAATGGTGACTCTTTTTCATGACATGATGCATAAAGAGATTGAGGTTTATATTGATGATATGATAGTCAAATCTGCATCTGAAGAAGAGCATCTTGTTAATCTGATAAAGTTGTTTGAAAGCTTGAGAAAATATAAACTCAGGTTGAATCCGTCTAAGTGTACTTTTGGAGTAAGATCTGGAAAGCTTCTAAGATTCATTGTCAGTCAAAGAGGAATAGAAGTAGATCCAGATAAAGTGCGTGTTATTCTTGAAATACCACATCCTTGCACGGAGAAAGAAGTTCAAGGTTTTCTTGGAAGATTAAATTACATTGCTAGATTTATTTTCCAGTTAACCGCCACTTGTGAGCGATTTTCAAATTGTTACGAAAAAATCAAGTGGTAGAATGGAATGAAGATTGTCAGATAGCATTCGACAAGATTAAACAATATCTAAGAGAACCTCCAATACTGCGTCCGCCAGTTCTTGGAAGGCCTCTTATTCTCTATCTGACAGTATTAGACGGATCAATGGGTTGTGTTTTGGGACAACATGATGAAACGGGAAAAAAAGAGAATGTCATATATTATTTGAGCAAGAAATTTACTGATTGTGAACAAAGATATTCCGCGATAGAGAAAACCTATTGTGCATTGGCTTGGACAACGAATCGTTTGAGACAATATATGCTAAGTCATACAACATGGTTAATATATAAAATGGATCCAATCAAGTACATTTTTGAAAAGCCTGCTTTGACTGGAAGAATAGCTCGTTGGCAGATGTTATTATCAGAGTTTGATATTTCGTATGTCACGCAAAAAGCTATTAAAGGCAGTGCTTTAGCAAAATTTCTAGCTCATCAACCTGTAAATGACTATCAACCTATGCAACCTGAGTTCCCAGATGAATATATTATGGCCCTGTTTGCCACAAAAGAAAGTACGGATGATGAAAAAAAATGGACTTTATTCTTTGACGGATCCTCTAATGCATTAGGATATGGTATAGGGGCAGTGCTTATTTCCCCAGAAAAATAATATATTCCAATGACTGCAAGATTATGTTTTGATTGCACAAATAATATAGCAGAATATGAAGCTTGTGTTATGGGGATCCAAGCAGTCATAGAGTTGAAAGTAAAGCGCTTGAATGTATATGGTGATTCAACACTGATTACTCATCAAGTAAAAAGAGAATGGGAAACTCGAGATCACAAATTGATTCCTTACAAAGCATATATCAAAGGAATGATTGAGCATTTTGAAGATATATAGTTTCATCATATTTCAAGAGAAGATAATCAGTTAGCTGATGCTCTCGCTACTTTGTCATCCATGTTTGAGGTTAGTCAAGAGGAGAAATTGCCAATGATTAAAATGCAAAGCTATGAAAATCCAATATACTGTCATTTCATAGAAGAAGAAATGGATGGTAAACCGTGGTATTTTGATATTAAACGATACCTCATGTGTCGAGAATATCCTGATTCAGCCTTAGAGAATGATAAAAGAATGTTGAGAAGGTTAGCCTCTGGTTTCGTGTTGAATGGAGATGTGTTGTATAAATGAAATCATGATATGATGCTACTCCGATGTGTGGATTCAAAAGAGGTAGAGTTGATATTGCAAGAAATACATGAAGGAATCTTCGGAACACATATGAATGGACATTCTATGGCTAGGAAGATACTAAGGGCTGGTTATTTCTAGATGACTATGGAAAATGATTGTTGTTTGCATGTGAGAAAGTGTCATAAATGTCAAGTGTATGCCGACAATATTCATGTGTCACCTACTACTTTGAATATTTTATCTGCGCCATGGCCTTTCTCCATGTGGGGTATAGATGTCATTGGTGCTATTGAACCAAAAACATCAAATGGACATCGATTCATACTGGTGGCCATAGATTACTTTACAAAGTGGGTTGAAGCTACTTCCTATGCTAATGTGACCAGAAAAGTGATGGCAAAATTTATAAGGAAAGAGTTGATTTGCAGATATGGAATTCCTGAAAGAATTATTACTGATAATGCCACTAATTTGAACAATCATATGATGTCAGAGCTATGTAAAGAGTTCAAGATTAAGCATCATAATTCTTTCCCCTATCGACCAAAGATGAATGGAGCGGTTGAAGCAGCAAATAAGAACATAAAGAAAATAATCCAGAAGATGGTAGTGACATATAAAGATTGGCATGAGATGTTACCGTTTGCTTTGCATGGTTATTGCACTTCGGTGAGAACATCAACAAGAGCAACACCTTTTTCTCTTGTATATGGAATGGAAGCAGTATTACCATTTGAAGTCGAAATACCTTCTCTCAGAGTATTGATGGAGACCAAGTTGGAAGAAGCTAAGTGGGTCCAAGCAAGATATGATCAGCTTAGTTTCATTGATGAGAAGAGGTTAGCCACTGTGTGCCATGAACAATTGTATCAAAGAAGAATGAAAAAGGCATTTGACAAAAAAGTTCGTCGGTGAGAGTTTTGTGAAGGAGATCTGGTGGTTAAAAAGATCATATCTGTTCAAAAGGATCATCACGGTAAATGGATGCCTAACTATGAAGGTCCATATGTGGTAAAAAAAGCCTTCTCTGGAGGAGCACTAATTCTCACAAGGATTGATGGGGAAGAGTTACCATTATCGGTTAACTCTGACACAGTCAAAAAGTTCTATGCATAATATGATTCCATAAGTTGGGGAATGTAATATTTGGAAACATTGAATGATATTGAAATTGTATCTGCATATTTCTTTTGATGAAATAAAATTTCCTTTGATTTCTCCTTTATATATTTCTGTTATGCTAAGAGAAGTATACACCAAAGGTAGGCTACGAGATTTTTCAAATTTTGAAGGATGCCGCGGAATGAAAAAAAAAACGATTGCAATATAAATCATGTTTATGGGATCATTGAATTTATTGATAAAACAATAGAAAATGAAGAAAAAGTTGTTGGCACAATCTTAAAGTCTGACATAAAAAAAAAAAAAACAAAATGAATTGTTTTCGCAATTTAACATTTTGAATGCATATATTTTGGATAAAACCCTTTGAACCTTCTTTGAGCCTATTTAACGAGAAAGGTTTACTCCAGTGGTAAAAATTGTCAAAAAAAGATTTTTCATATTGGGACAATTAGATCTTATTTGTCCCAATCTCAAAAAATTCATTTACAAGAGGCATTAACATAAATATAATAGAAAAAAATAGAAGTCTGTTAGACTGAAAACTCGCAAAAGGCAGTTTAAGCAAAAGTTAGGACATATAAAAAAAAGAAGAAATATAAAAAAATTGACACATGTTAAAAGTCATTGAAGTTTGTTGCAAAAGCTAATCTTTTTGAAAATTAAAGCAGTCAAGACCCAAAATGATATATGGCCATTTTTCTCATCCCAAAGATAAAAATCATAAAATATCCATTGCACCTTTCTTTGACCCTAATACAAAATTTTTCCTTTAAAATATATACCTTGAACAAGGATCATCAAGTGAAAGACAGTTCAAGTCTGCATATCAAAAGTTTCTTAGAAGAAAATTCAAAAAAATAAAAAAAAATAAAAAAAGTGCAACAAAAGGCTCCCAAATCAGAAGCAAAAGAAAAGGAAAAGAGAAAAGAAAAGAGAAGAAGTTCAAAAATGAAAGTGTGTCATCAAAATAAAGGATGACAAATCACAAACAAAATTGTGTTCACAAAGTGAGAAGAAAAAAGAAAGAGAGAGAAAAATTAAAGAAGAAGCTCAGAAGAAAACTTTGGCTGTTTTTCACAAACCAATAATTGATGATCTTTGTTCCAAAATTATAACCCATAAACACCTTCTGGGCCTTTAATATCCTTTTCTACAAAACCCTTTAACCTCTAGCCACATTACAAGCCCAATAAAATCCACATTAATTGGGGAATGATTGTTAATGATTTTCACTTAGAATAGTTTTGCAATAGAGAAATACGACTGACAACATGTGTTGATACGAAAAAAAAAGAAATGAAAAAGAAAGAAAAAGAAATCAAAATGCCTCTGGTAAAAAAGAAGTAACACCAGATTTGAAACTTAAAATGAAAATAGCATTGATAAAGTCAACACTGGGTCAATTCTTTCTCATGTGATTAATTGTTTATTTAAATTTGTTCGTTACTCTTAAAAATTAAAATTGGGTCACTCTTTGTGTATTCAGTGCAGTTTTTTTATAAGAGTTACACCCTCCTAATCATCATCAAATGTTCATAAGCCACCCCTTTGAACCCAATTTCTCATATTTCAAAACTGGATCAATTCCATTGCATTCATGTTCAGCTCTCAAAGAGCATGAAAGATTCAAAATAAAATTGTACCCATTCTCCATTCCATTGCCTATTTGGAGTTTAATATTATTTCCCATATTTTTGTTCATCCACCCATTCTGACACATATGCATTAAAATATTATAATTGATAACATTCACACTTTTAGTGTTAGCCATTAAGATTTGTAGATATCTTTTGCAAAAGAAAAAAAAATCAAAATCAAAATTCATTGCCAATAAATTCAATGATTGCATAGAAACATTTGGTTTAGAGAAACTGACAAAGAAAAATGATTCAGAATTTATTCTTTTAAAAAATAATCAAATTCTTTCAAAATAAAAAAATGTCATGCATTCCAACATACATTTTCAGAAAAAGTAAAAATGTCATGCATTCAAACATGCATTCTTCAAATAAACAAAAATCAAATCGTCCTGCATTCAAATATGTATTTTCATTAAGGAAAAATTAGATTTCATGCATTCACATATGCACCATTCATCATCAGAAACTCAAAGTTTCATGCATTATTCATCATTAGAAACTCAAAGTTTCATTCATCATTCATTGAGAGAATCTCAAAGTTTCATGCATCTTTCCATTCATCATAAACTCAAAGTTTCATTCATCATTCAAAAAGAGAATTCAAAGTTTCATGCATCTTTCCATTCATCATAAACTCAAAGTTTCATTCATCATTCAAAAAGAGAAACTCAAAGTTTCCATTCATTTAAACATACATTCACTCAAAAATAGAAACTCAAAGTTTCCATTCGTTCAAGAAAAATTCTCATACATTCATACATGCATTCAAAGGAACTCAAAGTTTCCATGCATTCATACATGCATATCTTTCAAACAAATGAACATTCAAAGTCAAACTTTTGATGAAGAATAACTCAAAGTTATACTAGGGAAAGGAATCAAAGTTATGTTGTTACAGTTAGAGAAAGAACTCAAAGTTGTATCTCTACTGTTGAAAAGTTGATTCAAAGTCAACCTTATTTTTGGAGAAAGGATTTAAAGTCGAATCTCTAGTGAAGAAAGAGCTCAGTTGAATCATCATAGAAAGCTCATTTTTCAAAGTTATTTTATTTCGAGAAAGGACTCAAAGTCGAATCTCTATCTGGGTAAAGATCTCAGCCGTGTTTGATGCGTAACCCTCTTGTCCTCAAAAGGTCAAGGTTACGACGTCATTTTGAATCTTTCTAAGTTTTAAGCTTCGAAAAATATTTTCATCACAGACAAAATCAGTTATTTCTATCTTTACTTATCTTTTACTCTAAAAGCTTGGAAATTTCAGTTGTCAAGGTTATTAAGTAAAAAGAGGCAGCTGTCAATACCCGATTTTGTCCGGGTAAAAATATACTGATAAAAATTTTATTAATAAATGATTTATTCATTATTTTGTAGATTTAAAAAAAATAAATTAAATTAATTAAATCAAATTGATTAAAAATTTTTGTTAAAAAGAAAATGTTTTTTAAATCTTGATAAAGGAAAGAAAATATAAATGACTAATTAGAATTAATTAAAATTGAAAAAAAGTGAGTGGTTAAAATAAAATTCAAATAATTTCATGATAGGTTTAAAATTCAAAAATGAAAAAAATTCAAAACGGCTTGCCACATGGCAAGCTAGGAGTGGAGAGTTTTTTTTTTAAATTAGTGGCCACATGACAAGCTAGGAATGGAGAGGATTTAGTGAGTGGAAAGTAAAAAATATTGGTTAGAGGAGAGAGAAAAAAGAAGTTAAAATTAGTGGGAAAAGAGATCATTAGGAGGATTTTTTTTGGGAAGAGGATACTAAGAGTGAAATTGAATTGAGGGGAGGGAAAAAAGAGAGGTCACAGAGAAGAACACGAGAAGTGGGAAGCTTTGCTGGATTGATTGTGAAATTAATTGTAAGTTGTAATTCAAGTTTTCCAAACATTTCCACACGCAAATTAATTAACAGTCATGCATTTATGTGTTTGGTTGTCATGCATTTATGCGATTTGTTGTTTATATTTGCACTATTCATGGTTGCTATAAGGTCCCTGTTCATCGTCTTCTCTGTTTGGTTTTTTTTTTTTTTTTTTTTTTTTTTTTTTTTTTTTTTTTTTTTTTTTTTTTTTTTTTTTTTTTTTTTTTTTTTTTTTTTTTTTGATATGTCTCGAATGTAATTGAACTTGGATTTGTGGTGATGATGTTTGGTGGGGATACACGCTGCATTTTTACCATCTTCTTCACCCACTTTTTCTCATTTCTCTTGCAACTCACCTACGGTACTCTGTAGTTGCCTATGAAGCCACGAAATAGCCTCTCATACAAGCACCACCAACCCAATATTCTATTTTCTCTCTCTCACAGTACCTCCAAATCCACACAACAGCTAACCACTCAAATCTCTCTCACCAAAACAGCGTCACCTTCTTCCTCTTGTCACCCTCTTTTTCACGTCATCTTCCTCCTTACGTCACCCTCTTCCTCTCATCACAATGTCGCCGTCGGCATGGCACTCTCTTCTCACCGCCACCGCCTTCCACCTTGTTGTTTAGGTTCAATACATCACAGTACCAAACCCAAACCCACCGTGCCTCCATCAAGCCCCAATGGCAGCGTCGCCCTAGCCAGGTCGATCTCCTTTCATTGTGTCTTAACTTTTTTTCCCATAGCCACCATGAACGCCGTTAGGCACCATTAATCTTCCTCCGAGCAATTGCAAGCTCTAGTCGCCATGAAAACAGCCTTCGCCAAAACCTCTTGCCATCACGGATCGTCGTCGAACTCCTATGTTGCCATTCGTACAACTAGGGAGAGTTGCGTCACCATGTCACCCATGACGCTGCCACCGCTATCAACCATGCTTGTCGCTACCGCCGTCAACCGCGCTCTCGCCACCACAAGCCACTATTCATTCTTGCTATCGTTGCAGGCGACAATTCGAAGTCGTCATCGTCCGATCTTCTCATGGCTAGTGAGCCTTCTTCATGATGGGTGTTGTTTCTACCATTACTAACCCTAGTTGGCTAATATGTGCTAAATTAGGTTAAAGAGTTTGGGCTTGGCACATAGGTTCCATTTGCATCCCCATATCTTTGGACCTGCACCCACAATTATCTCTGATCCCCAAAACGCCCTTAGTCATAAGTGGGTTTCTGATTAATGGGGCTACTCGCTGCACCCCCATATCTTTGGACCTGCACCCATAATTATCTCTGATCCCCAAAACGTTCTTAGTCATAAGTGGGTTTCTGATTAGTGGAGTTACTCGCTGCACCCCCATATCTTTGGACTTGCACCCACAATTATCTCTGATCCCCAAAACGCCCTTAGTTATAAGTGGGTTTCTGATTAGTGGGGTTACTTACTGCACCCCAATATCTTTGGACCTGCACCCACAATTCTCTCTGATCCCCAAAATGCCCTTAGTCATAAGTGGGTTTCTGATTAGGGAGTTACTTCCTACACCCCCATTAATTAAGATCTGCACCTACAGATTTTCTAAATTTCAAAACTCTCCCTAACTTTGTGTTTCACTTAGAATAAAATACTTTAGGAGTTTAACATTGGACTATTTTTTAAAAAAGCCTATTTCTCATATTCACAAAAAACAAGAAGAAAGAATGTTTTAATAAATTTTAATTCCAAATGATCGTTCGCGTCATGCGGGATTCTCCTTTTTTATAAAATAACAATTCTTGATTTAAATTCTAAATGACCGCACACGTCATACGGAATTTGATTCAAGGAGTTTCAATTTTCGTTTGGATTATCAAAAGGGCCGTACGCGTCTATGATATCCGAAATGAAATTTAATTTTCAAGAATAATAAAAATATAAAAATTAAAAAAAAATAGAAAATATCAAGTTTTTTAAACAACTCATCTATCCTTTACAACTGCGTATTCCCTGATTCTTCACCCATTAAGGATGTTGATACGTAGGAGCAAGGTCAATCCTTGTCGGATCCTTTAATTTAAAAGTTATTATTTTGTTTTTAATTGCATTTTACTTATATTTTTTGGAAAATAAACATGTTATATACCACATTTGATTTTGCTCATTTGATTAAAGGTATTGTCTTAGGACCGACGCTGTGGGGTGCTAATACCTTCCCCACGTGTAACCGACTCCCGAGCTCATGTCTAGTTCGCAGACTTTTCCTTATTTTTTTTCTTGGTTTTCCATAGTTTTCCAAATAAACTATGGTGATGATTCCATCTCTTTCTTTTCAATATTTTTTAATTTATCTTTCGGATCGCCATACCCATCATGATAGTGGTCGCGACAACTTTTAAAATGAAAATTTAATAATATGAATTAAAAATTAAGCTTTTTTAATTCCTATTTTAAGATAAAAATAAAATAATTAATATAGTTAAAGGCAAATAATGGAGGTGAACAACAAAAGAGAACAAAAAAAAAGCAAGAATATTATGGTTGATGTAAAAAAGAAGAAACATCACAAGAATTTTTGAATTTATTTGTCTAAAGTTAGAGTTGAGATGTGGTAAATGTTAGGATTGATACGAAGAAAATAAGACACCACCACCCACCACCATGTTTATGTTGTTTATTTGATATTAATATTGAAATGCAATAAATAGGGTGTTGTTATTTTGACACTGTTTACCCAATTTACATTCATTTAACACTAAAAATATATTATTATTTTATTAATATATAATATTTTATTGAATAATGATATTTGGACACTCCTATGTGTCAATAGATTCATTTGACACTCCTACGTGTTAAAAAAATAGTATTTTATTGTGAGATACTTAGGTATCATTTGCTTTTATTCTCTCTCATCTCTCATCTTTTTCTCTCCCTTATCTCTCTCTCCTTTCTCTTCCTTTTCATTTAATAAGAATCTTTCTTTAGTTTTTCTTCCTCATTTGTCTCTAACAATCACCTTTATTGGACTTTTTTTTTTACCTAATTAATACCTTTTTAGTATTTATTTCTCTCAATAAGACTTTTTTACCTAATTAGCATCTTTATAGTTTTTATTTCCCTCAATTGCACCCTTTATTTTTTATTTCCCTCAATAACACTCTTTATTCTTTACTTCCCTCAATAACACTCTATATTCTTTAATTCCATAAATTTGGCTTAATAAATTATATTAAAATAAATTATAATAATTTTGTGATTGTATTTTTATATTAAAATTGATATTGGAAGAAAAAATTATAATAAATTATAAAATTGTTATTTTAATTAAAATTTGTATTTTTAGTTTGTTTAAAAAATATCTAACTAATTAATGGTAAAAATGAAATAAAAATTTGATAAAGATAAAATTTGATTTTTGATAAAGATAAATTTTGATTTTTGATAAAGATAGAATTTGGTGTTTGATAGAGATAAAATTTGATATTTTATTAAAGATATCTTTTTATTTTTTATAAAGATAAAATTTCATTTTCGATAAATATGTAATTGATTTTTTTATAAAGATAAAATTTTTGAGTTTTGATAAACATAAAATTTATGCTTCATTTTACACAATTGGTGTACCATTAACTAAACTATTTAGTGAATATATGATTGGCATTTATTTTTTTCTTTATGATGTTGAACATCATTTCAATAATTAACAATTTTTAAGTAATAAACATAACATTTAAAAGCAATTCATAAATAAATTAAATTTTATTTAAATTTTTTAAACTATTTAATTAATATTTACTTGTAAAAATACCTTAACAATTTTATTTCACTTTTGCTATTAATTATTTAGATATATTTTTAACAAATAAAAAATATAAATTTTAATTCAAATAACAATTTTATAATTTATTATAAATTTTTCTTCCAATATCATTTTTTAATACAAAAATATAACCAATAAATTATTATAATAAAATACAATCACAAAATCATAAAAAAATAAAAGAAATAAAAAATAATAATAATCATAATTAATATACTGACTCTACATTAATTAAAGAATTAAAAAATTAAAAAAAGTGTTATTTCAGATGTTAAAAAATAAAGAGTGCTATTGAGGAAAATAAGAAAATAAAAAGTGCTATTGAGGGAAATAAAAAAATAAAAAGTGTTATTAAGGGAAATAAATACTAAAAAGGTAGGTAAAAAGGTTATGATTGTTAGAGACAAATGATAAAGAGAAATTGAAAAAAGATTTCTCATTAAATGAAAAAAAAGAAAGAAGAGAGATATAAGAAAAAGAAAAAGATGAGAGATAAGAGAGAATAAAAATAAATAATACATAACTACTTCACATTAAAATATTAGTTTTTTTAACACATTATCATATGGATATATTAACACACAATAGTGTCAAAATATCATTATTTAATAAAATATTATATATTAATAAAATAATAATATATTTTTAGTGTTAAATGAATGTAAATTGCGTAAAGAGTGTGAAAATAACATCATCCTATTTATTAAGATAAGAGAAGTGTGATAATACGTTCATAGTATTTATTCTTTACTTTCATTTCACATCCTTATATATTATTATTTTATTATTATGTAATATTTTACTATAAAAAGAATATTAAATGATAGTAAGTTAGAAAGAGTAGTACTGTGAAAATAGTTTTATGCTTAAAATATGATAATAATATTAATATTAGTGTTATATATTATAATATTAATATTATATATTAATAAAATAATAATAAATAAGTTATTATATATTAATAAAATAATAATAAATAAAATATTATATATCACTAAAATATTAATATATATCAGTATGAAATGAGTGTAGGAAGTGCACAGTGGTGTTAACCTTTCTGAAAAATATTATAATAATAATTATAGAACTACCTACGTTGGTCTATAAATACGACTAGCATGTGCTGGAGTAGAATTGCACCAACACGATTAATCCCAAGATCTGTTATTTACAAATCGCATCATGGAAGTTCTTAGTTACTTCTCTTTTGCTGTAACACTTTCTTCCCTCCTCCTGAACCCTAGCCATGGTCTCAATCTCAAATTATTTAATGATTCCAAAGTTGAGAACGATGATCTATGGAAAGTAGCAGCAGCTACATGGTACGGAGAACCAGAGGGTGCTGGATCCGATGGTGAGTATTATTACTTAGCATGTTGATATTAAAATTAACTGAAAAGTGTTAATATTCAACATTTTTTACGTATTGAAGTATTTAAATCTGCCATGCATGAACAGCTAATCTCTTGTAAAACATTATTTTTCAATGTTACAACATCACACCTTTATTGAATTGAAACATTTGAACCATGTCATGAGTTGAAACATTGTGTTTTGTTCTGGTGTTGTCGTGCAGGGGGTGCTTGTGGCTATGCTGAGAGTGTGAGGAAACCTCCACTCTATAAAATGATCTCAGCTGGAGGTCCTTCTCTTTTTAGAGGAGGCAGAGGTTGTGGAGCTTGTTATCAGGTGCATGCAACAACCTTGTTGGTGGTTATTTGGTCTCTGTTCTACAACTTTTAATCTGTGATTCAAACATATATACTTCAATTTTCAGGTGAAATGCACAGCAAAGACAGTTTGTTCAGGAAATCCAGTGAGGGTGATGATAACTGATGAATGCCCTGGCTGTTCCCCTGCATCAGTTCATTTTGATCTGAGTGGCACTGCATTTGGTTCCATGGCAACTCCAGGCAAAGCAAAGGATCTTCGTAGTGTTGGAAAACTTCAAATTCTCTACAAAAGGTATGATAATAACTCTTTTATATATAAACTTAACAGCTAAAACTAATAACTTTTTTTTTTTTTCTGAAAAATGGTAATTTTTGTGAGAGTGTTTTGGTACAGTGGTAAGATAACAGTAATTTGGAATACCCTTTTGAATTTGTAGGGTTGCATGCTACTTTGGGAACTCTATAACCTTTACCATCGACAAAGGGGCCAATCCAAACTATTTTGCAGTTGAAATAGAATATGAAAATGGAAATGGTGACCTTGTGGACATTGAGCTGAAGGAAGCTAATTCTCTCACATGGCTTCCCATGCGACGTTTATGGGGTTCAAGGTGGGCTTTGAACTTAGGTTCAAGGATGCAACCACCATTCTCCATTAAGCTCACTGAAGATGGCAATGGCAAGAACCAAAGGAAAACCGTTGTGGCTGATAGGGTTATTCCATTTGGCTGGAAACCTGGTCAAGTTTATCGATCTGTTGTTAATTTTTAAACTTTATCCCTTTCAGATTCTCACAATTATACAGAGAATCAACGTAATATTAGTTTTTACTTTTTTATAGTATTTTTCTAGTTTTTAATCTAGAAAATTGTTTACAATCCAATAACAGAAATACTCTACATGGAGAGTTCATTCAATCTATTGCAATTGAATTAATGCTTCAATTTTCTCTCTTAGTTTTTTCAAATCAAATTAATACGTTTTTGAAGTTTTATTATATTATATTACTATAATTCTATGAGGTTTAAAATAATATAAAAAATTAAGGGTATTGCAAAATTAACAGTGAAATGATATAATTATAAAAATAAGAATAACGATATTTTGAGACTCCTACGTGTCAATATATTCATTTGACATTTTTATGTGTCAATATATTCATTTGACACTTTTATGTGTCAAAAAATAATATTTTATTATGAGGTATTCATTTTTCATTTAGTAAAATAATCATTGTAAGATAAATTAGGTGTCATTTATTTTTATTTTCTCTCACTTCTTCTCTTTTTCTCTCCCTCATCTCTCTCTTTCTTTTTATTTAATGAAGAATCTTTCTTTAGTTTCTCTTTTTCATTTGTCTCTAACATTATTGTATCTGAATATTAATATCAAATAAATAATATAAATATGACGGTGGGTGGTGGTGCCTTATCTTCTTCCTATCAACCCTAATATTTACCACATCTCAATTCTAACTTTAGACAAATAAATTCAAACATTCTTGTGATATTTCTTTTTCTTTGTATCAACCATAACATTTTTGCCTTGGTTTTTTTTTTTTTTTTTTTTTTTTTTTTTTTTTTTTTTTTTTTTTTTTTTTTTTTTATTTTTT
>Ga0209489_102610_pt1 | contig 36347 bp, 15 predicted proteins | sample SiratrowhiteBW_FD_187527 | JGI IMG/M metagenome (GOLD analysis project Ga0209489, IMG submission 187527) | Root nodule microbial communities of legume samples collected from California, USA - Siratro white BW (SPAdes) (version 2) | ecosystem: Host-associated > Plants > Roots > Nodule | place... | reverse complement strand
ATCACCAGCATCAGCAGCAACAGGAGGAGCACTAGATGAAGCACCTCGATCTCCTCTACGCACAGATGTTGTAGGCCTTCTACGGCCTTCAGGCTGTGAAGATGATCCTCTGGTTCTCGCCATATCTATCAATGCAAAAAGTTACAGTGCATAAAGATACAAATACAATAATTTGACCACTGACAACCGGATGGACTCCTCATCCGGTTCTCATTCGCAAAAAAAAAAACGAACCGGACGGCCCCGTCCGGTTCTCATTCCAGCAGATCGGAAAATCATCCCCTTCGTCGTCGACAACCCCCCAAATCCCAAATTAACTACTCTAATCATCAATATCACCTACTAATTGCTAATAAACATCACAAATTGCTTACCTAATGCTTCTATTAAAGAGTATTTCAAAGATTTTGAATATTGAAGAAACGGGGAGGACGAATGGCTTACTGAACCGGACGAATTTGGTGTGAACCGGATGGCTTACAAACGAATCGGATGGAGGAAGCTTTTTGTTGCACTGGCACACCGGAGACAGCTTGGACGACGAACGGCTGCGGTTGGACGAAAGGCGGCAGTTTGAGAGAAGCTTAGGGTTTCTCGAATTGGGGAAAATATAGGGTGGGAGAGATGAAAGCTAGTTTTGTCTTTTCATACTTAACTGAAGGGTTTAAATAGAAAATTCCGCATTGATATGGGGTGCAGAAAGAGTATATGGGGGTGCAGAAAGAATTTGTCGTAATTCCGCACTGCAAGAAGAAAAGGTCGTAAAAGAGTTGGGCATTTAAAGGTTAATGGTCTTACGGCCCAATATGATTTTATGTTCACTGAATCACTGGTTTCTTAAGAGAGCTTATTCCTGTACCTCCATACGTTCTTCCTTGCATCTCCATATCTTTTTAATTTTTTCAAATTATTCATTTTGAAAAGACTCCTTTACTCCTATAAAAGTTATTATATATGTTTTGATTTTTGGAATACTCTATTTCAAAACGTAAAATTTGATTTTCGGAACAGCTAATTCCAAAAGTTAATTTTCACATTCCAGAATAACTCCGGAAACATAATTTCACTTTCGAATCCGAAAATAATTTCAAAAATAGGTCATTCCAAAAACTAAAATATACATCTTTATAATATTATCAAGATGGCTTATACTGCAAGCTGTTTCTAAATCCGAAAATAATTTCTGAAATAAGTCATTCCTGATAGAAAAGTACATCACTATTTTTGTTTCTAAAATAGACCATTCCAGAAGCAATTTGGAAGTGCATTTTTTGATTTCTGGAATTGCTCATTCCAGAAGAAAAAAGCAAAAATAAAAATATATTATACAAAAATAGAAAAGTATGGAGATACAGAAGACAAAGAGATACATGAGCAAGCTCTCGTTTCTTAGGCCTTGAGGCCCAGTAAATTCTGAACTGGACTTTTCTTGTAAGCTCTTCTTTAAAGAACAACATAGTTTCAAGTTTCACTGACCATAAAATAAAACAGAAAATTCTAAATATTAGTTTGAATATAAGTATATTACTTAGATTTAGTTTTTGCATTTATGTACACCTCTATGAATATTCACTCTAGGTTTTATAGGAGCTATCTTCATATAATAAATAATAGATAATATATTAATTATTTTACATTGAGTATTAATTCTTAACGTTTTTAAATATACTATTTGGAATATCATGCATCCTGCAGTCCGACTTATAACATAATAATTATAAGGAAATATTGTTATGAAAGGAAAATATTACTAAATTTTCTATTATCAAGGAGATGAAAAATTAGTCTCAACTAAAAAAATAATCTTTCACATGGAAAAATAAATTATAAATTTCATTTTTTATTGATAAAATATTTCCTATTCATATTGTAATGGTGATTTAGTAATTTTATTGCTTCAATATTTTAATTTTATTTTATTGTAAAAAATACCAACGATGTTATAAAATTGTTTAATACAATTAATAATAAATTATTGTCAATTATTTTTAACTAATTAAAAGGAATTTATTCATACCTAATATTGTATCAAAATATAAATCCACACATTTTTTTATATGTTATCACGATAAGCATTATTAAGCATAACTTATATATATGCCACATAAGAAGGGTAAAGAAAAGGAAGAGGATGAAGTGTTTAAATGAATTGAGGCTATGTAGGACAAGATGTTGTAGTCGAAAGAGGTTGATTATTGTGATACTGGAACAAGGAGGGTGGAGCATGTTTAGGGTAGTAGGAGGTGGACAATCATAGACGATATGAAAGGAGAAAGTGTCAATAACAAAGTGACACAAGACTTTATATTATAGTTTGCCTGGGTAAAGAAATTAATACCAATGATGAGGGTGGTCTAATATGTTTGTAGTCCTCTGTTTGGTACTTTAGTTTGTTAATCTATTTGAGTATGATATTGAGAGTTGAATTGAAGTGAATATCACATATTCAACATGCAAAGTGTAATGATTATCACATATTTATTTTTTCAAAACATAAATTCATCTTATTTTTTCAATCTTATACCAAAATGGTTATATGGTAAGAATTGGGGTGAGATCTATATACTTAATTGGTGGAAATCCAATTTTAATAATTATTAGAGATGTAATGGTAATTGAATAGATGAAGTGGGTCTTTTATGTATCAATCGTAAGATATTGACAACAAGTCATACTTAATTATATTGTATAGTAGATGTTCATTCCACTTGGATGACATTAGATTCATTATGATTCATTTATATTTACGTTGATTATCTTAACATTCATGTTTTGTGATAAATGAAATATTTTATTTGTTTACAAGAATGGAATCTAAGTATACTAAGGATTTGCTTATGTTTGATTCTTAAATATTTGTTAGAGAAATCAATTTAGTAAATATTTTTTTACTTTTATTGAAAAGGAATTGTTATAAAGTAATACTAAAATTGTGCTACATTAATGGTGAGAGTTCTAATAGTTATCCTGTGAAATACACCTAATTTGGAAAGAAAAAAAAATGGTGCTTGACATACGTGAACTTGACTAGCTTGTTCTAGAATATCATACAAGTGTTAGATTATGAAAATAAAAGGAAGACATAGAAATAGAGTATATGTTGACTTTTTATTCAAGTTTACAACAAGTTATTTAATTAAAAAAATTGATGATGATATAATTTAAATGTTTCAGTTTTAGATTAGGATACGAAAATTTCAACAAATTTTATTCTTTGAAAAGTATTAAGACAATATTATATTATTTATCTATATCAAACATGGTTGAGAACCGCAATAAACAATATATTTTATGACTTTAACCGTTCTTATTAACGAGATGAAAAAAATTAATCACTCGATAATATATGATATGTCTATTTGTTTGTTTTCTATTTTATCATTTCATCTATTTGTATTCGTGTTATATCCATACTTTAATTATTAATGAAATTCTCTTATCAATTAAAAAATTTACTTCTATTCATAATAATAATATATAAAAATATTTTATAACAAATAAAATTAACTTTAATATTTTAAAGAAATAATTAATACTCATTATCATTAATCTAACTTATTTCTTTCACTCTTTATATAAATCATCAACAATAACAATAATAAATTTTATACAAAATATAATTTAACAAACACTTTTAGTATTAATCTTGAATATTGATTTTAAAGTATTACATCACTTAATATTAATTTATATTAAATTTAATAATATATATTAAAATAAATTTTGATCAATAATACTAACTATTAATATTAACAATGATTAAATTGTTTAAAATTCATAAATTTATTATCATAAAAAACATCTATTAATTATTTAATCAATATTAGTTAATTTAGTTCAATGATTTATATAAAATTTATCATATACATAATTTTAAAATGTTGTTATTTTCCTTCCCTCTCTGTTTTTCTTTTTTCCTCAAAATGTTATAATTTATCATATACAGCCCAATTCCAGCATGGGAAGGTAAAACTGATACCAAAATTCAACAATCGGAAAATCAAATTCTATGTTATCTTTTAAATATTATTTGGGTTGTGGTAGCTGAGAAAAAAATTGACAATTATGAGACTGAAAAAATATGCAGTAGAAGTCTTGCAACCACAAGATATTTCTTAGAATTTGACTAGACAATGCTAAGACCCTAGGAAGGTGCCCCTGTGAAAAAAGAAAAAACAAAGAGGAAACTTACAGTATGTTAACGTTTTACGTATTAGAATATGAGTTGACCAATAACAATAAAAATAATACATAAGTGGAAAATGGGAAGAAGTGAAGGAACTTAACATATATTTGCATGTCTTCCATGTACATTGGAATCTGATCTCAGTAGTCCTACCATAGTACCATTACATAACTATATTTCAATTTTTTTTCCTTGTTTCTGCACAACTTGAAATATTCTAAGCTCTAGCAGTATTTTTTTTTTTTTTCACCATACAAGTTTTATTGGTATGATGTAATTGAAATATGTTATCTTCTGTATTTTAATTAAAGAAAAAAAGTTAAATTTTTTATTATTTAAGAAGTGTTTTATTTTTAAATTTTTGAAATATTGTAACTAGGACAAGTGAAGATACAAAAGAGAAAATGAGAGCAGAAGAGTCCAAAGAAAGAGCACGCCACTGGCGGCTACACCTCCGCGATGGGCGCTGCTCACTGAAGCCACGCTCTGCCACATGTCAGTCTCTGATTGGGTCCTAAACGGCATTAGGAAAAGCCTATATCCAAAACGACAGAGACACATAATAAGATGTAACACTTGTGTTGAGTTTGCATGCCAACTTAGCTTGGCTTAGCCTAGTGCTTCCATTTAACTATGGTTTGACTCTATCACATTATTATTAGCCTAATTTTGTGGATCCTCGAGCCAGAGCCTGCACCAATGCATGCGCCAAAAAAATCAAATCTATCACCACTTCATGCCTTCATACCCATAACCAAGTAACAGCCACTTCACCTTCTTCCATTAAAATACTCAACAAAAATAAAAGTTACACCCCATGTGAATGCAACATAAATTAAACATGCTATCATAATATTACCATTTCTTTAATGCAAGATTACATAAGACGCAGTGTTAATTAAAGGTTTTTTTTTTTTAATCCGCGTGTGCGACTTTTCTTGCCAAAGTCTGCTGTTTCACTGTGCCGGAGATTTGGTGGTCGGAGTTCTAAGATTTTCTTCCCATTTTTCAATTCGCTCATTTTAATCTTGCTTTTCTTTAATAATGTCTTGTAAGAAGAACCCAATTATTATATGTGAATGCGTACGGTACCTAATTAGTAGTACTAACTTAATTATGTTTTCACATCATTATTTTATTACCTTTTAAGTTTGTTTGTGTGTGTTTGTTTTCTATGTAAATTACTGTTTTGTCCTTTCTTTCTGATGTTCTGACATGTGTTTTTGCTAAGCGTGCTGCTTCTCATGGTTTGTGATTGGTTTCGGTGGAAGAGAGGGTGACTTGATGAGCTTTTCTTTCAAATAAGTTAAATGGCTTGTTAGATTAAATTTAATACTAGTTGACCTGATCAAAATAATTTACACTGTATTTATTGATTGGATAAAGAGAGAAATTTGTTTAATTTTACTTCACAAACTATGCTTTTATTATAAAAAAAATATATTTTTCATAAAAGAAACTCTTTTTATCTTCATATTGTGTCTTTCTACAATAGTTAAGTTACTTTCATTCACAGTACCTCTCATTCTTCTTTTATTAACAAAGAAAATAAGATATTAAGAGTTGAAGTCATATCAAAAGTACATATTTATATTCCAGATATATTATGAAGTATAACAAATATAATAACATATTCTAAAATTAATCTTATTAGGGTTGTACATTAATGCACATAATAGAACACACTGAGCTCTTAACTAAACTCTACACAAAACTTAACTAATTATTATCACCTTTGGTCTTTAATAAATCTCAACCTTAGTGGGACAAACATATTTCCTAATGAAAGAACCACTCCAAAAGTTGACAATCAAGAGACTTGTTTATAATTTCAAATTCAATGTTTTGTGCATTATTTTGTCCTTTTTAAATATTATATTTGTTTTGTGCATTATTTTGTCCTCTTTAAATATTATATTTTTAAAGAAATAAATTTTGATTATTCCTTTTGGTCTGTAAACTAAATTATGACTAAAATTACAGTACAAAAGAATAAATTTGTTAAAACTTAATCTTTTGAAATTAAAATATTTTTTTGGGAACTTTGACATAGAAAGTAAGAATGGGAATAATAATAATAATTACATATTATTACAATGAATTAAAAAATATAATAATAAGATAAATATCAAAATATAAAAATACACATAATTTTACTAGTTTAATTCTATAATAATCTATATCCAATTTAATATAGATCATCTAACATATTTTTTATTAAACTTTCTTATTTTTTAAGTACAATAATACTTATGTAAATAAAATAAAAAATTACATGATATTTTATGAAATACTCTTCAAGAAAATATATGATATAAAAATCTTCAATTACATACAAACAACACCTGATATAGTAACTTAGTAAAATATAATAAAAGAAAAAATATCACCTAGAGTGATAAATATTTTTCAAAAGAATCATAACAAAAAACTTATAACATGATCAAATTTTTTATTAATTTATTGTTTTTTTTTATGTAACTCATAAATTATTTTAAATCAATATAATAGATCATTTTAAAAAATAATTGATTATTTATGAAAGTATAACTCTTCAAATAACTTAACTTAATTGATTACTTAAAATAATTAATTATTTGTTATTTGTGAAACATGTGAAAACTATTTTTGTTTAGAATAATAGATTAAAACTTGACATAATTTATTAAATGCGGAACAAAAGAGAAAACATATTTTAAGAAAACATATTTTGATAAACACAATGGATTACCGTTTCAAATAATTGATTATTTACAAACACAATGAAAAACTAGTTTGGATGAGTTGTAGGTAATCCATTATGAACACAACATAATAGATCATATATTCATAGAAAACAGAAAAATAATTTTGAAACAAGTCTTATAATTATACTTATATTTTAATCATACTAAACTAATGAAAAATAAAAAGAGAAACTATTAAGAAGAGGTGCATATATCATAAAATATCAACACTGTAATTTCATATACACTCTTTTTATCTTAAATTAATTGGTACTTATATTTTCTTTTTCGGAACTTGGTCCATGTGTAACACCTCATAATATAGCATCACTAAAAGGCCTCAATTTAATATAAAACATAAGTATTTTTAATAGAGTAATTCAAAATATATATTTTTTTCATTTGAAACTTTATACATTCTCCCAATATAACTAAATAAATATAAAATAAACTATTTTGATATAGTTTCATGGTCAACTTAAGATATATCTTCTCCTGTGACAATATTATCTATTTTAGTGTAACACACCTGGTATATTTCAAGTACCCATAGAGTCAGGATGTCTTATTCTTAACAAATTCTCAAACAATGCATGTCTTATAATATCTTAACTCAGTATTTTCTTTCTCTGAAAATACTAAGCATCGAATACCATTTTGTAACATTCATTAATAATTCAAGATCACATTCCACTACACATATATCTACCATAGAATAACAAGATTAACAAAATCAAGAAAAAAAATGATTAAATTTAAAATACATAGCAATCCTCTATTCTAGCCCGACCTAAGGAATGGCGTCGTTCAACGATACTCAAATCCGATAGCAGAGTTATTGAACTACGCCTATGCACCCCAACTTGCAACGCATGAACTCGAGAGCTGGCAAGGCTTGTTCTGTCTGTCGCCAAACAAATTGTCATGACATGACCAAACTCGAGAGCAACTTTTTTAGTTCACGCCCAACGTATATGATATGGCGCCCGATGCCTTTGCAAAATTTCAAAACCTATTCTACATGGTTAACTAAGTCAATCCAGATTTTTACCAATTTATAGGTTCATTTACCACTATGTTTCACAACCGTGTTAATCTACGAACAAATTTCAGATATTCCACCAATCATTAATTAATACCTTATTCCAATTTTTCAATCCAAAATCACTAAATTTCTATTTCAACATATGGAAATACATTAACTATCACAATGCATATTAATATCACAACCAAGAATAAATCTATACTACGAGTGCATTCAAGTCCTCCACCTAAAGTTCTATATCTACTGGAAAGTTAGTTTTTTCTTATCTGTCTAATAGTAGAATCACCTATAAAAGGCTCTAAGTTACAACTTAAAAAGATGATTTATCCTGCAACACATAGTTCTGATCAAGGATTTGAACTTACCCCTAGAATCTAGAATGAACAAATACCATTCTTGATGTCTCATAAACCACATACAAGAAAGTACAACACAAATTTTCAAGGAAACTCTAAACTGACTCAAGAACAAGAAAAATTGAACTTACCCAAACCAAAATTGTGATAAGTTAACCTTGCTCTGCATTATACCAAAAATTTGATGAAGACTTCTGATCTTCAATCTGATGACAGATGGAGACAAGATTTTAGAGAGACGACAGAAAGAACTAAAAAGTTTTGTTATCTAGAAAGATAGTAGTTTTTTTGTTAGAATGACTCTAGGACCCTGAATCCTAACAGTAGGTGTTGTCTCATGAACAAACTACAACTCTCTCTCTCTCTGTAGTTTGTTGGCTATGAGACAACATCTACTGCTACGATTTATATGATACTATAAACAAATAGATAATTATTGTGGATTAAAACATCAAGTAAGTTAAATGGTGTTTATTATTGTATTGTCAGACCACACATTAGATTTTGAAAGAGTGAAATAAGAACATATATTAAAATATATACTTTAAACTCACCATGATTAATGTAGTTGAGGTTTACATACTTAAGGTGTTATATCTATGATAAAGAATGCTTAATACAAATCTGGTAGAAGATATCATAAGATATTCTTCAATAAATATACTAGAAATGTGGATCCATGTATATAGGAGTATGAGTACGATGAATGTATGAGATATTTCAATGTTAAGTTGCACAAACTTAAAAGTTATGAATTCTTGGTAATTCTCTTGCAATAATTTATACTTGTGTTTGGTGTTCTCTATCTGATAATGCATACAGGACCAAATTCTAGAGCATATTGTAGAGTTATATTTGGAAGTGTGACTTAGAGATGTTATATCCCTTTTGTAGACAAACCCATACATGTATGTTAAATTTTAAGCTAGTGTAAGCATTTAATTGTTACACACTTACACACAGATCTTATGTTTAATTTTATCCTTTATTAATTTATTTTAAAGTTACACTGTAAGAAAAGTTTGTGTTATGTTACCTTCTTTAATGAGATTATTAAAGTCAATTTTGGTTTAAGAGTAAATGTAGGGAATTGTTGCCTACCTTTTTTGAGTAATGAAGAATACCTAGTTTGGTATTAATTATAGCTTAATATATAATTTCATATTTTTTTATTGTCCAATAACAAAAATTAATTCATTAACATTTAAAAAAAAATCCTCCTTTTCTTCATTTTATATGTCAGCATTCTATCTATTCAAAACAAAATTGAATGTTTGCAAGTTGCATGAAATGAAATAAAATAAAATTAGGTGAAGGGATAATCATTACTTGTGCTAATTAGTGCTTCAAACACTCATCTCTAATGTTGAGAACTAAAGTTTTGAAGAAGTTATATGTTCGATTCATTACATTTAAAAAATATTATTTTTATTTTAAAAAGTAATTTTAAAGTGATTGACACAGTTTGGTTTACTTTGAAATCTTAAAAACAAAAGTAAACATATGTTCTATCCTTGAGGATTTTAAACATAGTTTGTTACGAGTGAAAATAGAAAAGGAAGTGAAATTTTTGCCACGCAAAAAATCTCACCTCTGTATAATTATGATATGTCTAAACCACTTCTCATTTCATATCATACAATGATAAATTAATAATAATATTAAAAAAAGTATTAATAATAATAATAATAATATAAAAAACTTCTGTATTTATATATATATATATATATATATATATATATATATATATATATATATATATATATATATATATACTTTAAAAACAGCAACATTATCGCATGTCATTTTTTAGATTTTTTTTAGTTCACAAACAAAATACTTAATTAAGGATACTTTATGAATTTTGAAATCTACTTCCAGGATGTTAAGAAACAAACTACTTAAAGTAACATAAATTCATCTTTTTTTAGTCAATCATATGAACGATGGATTTCAAGACTGCATGCAGACAAAAAAGTACTTGGAAAAATAAATTGACAAAGGGTTATCAAGAAAACCTAGAGAGAAAATAAATAGAAATTAGAAAATTTAAACTAGTAATCTTAAAAAAATAAAATAAATAATTTAGTTTATACATATAACATTTTTAATTTAAAAAACACAATTATCATTTTTCATTTAATTTATTTCATACCTTTTAGTATTCTAAAAACATGTACTTACAAAATAACTTTAATTACAACTCTTTACTTATATGTAAGCATTAGTTAATTAAATATTTGTTTTGTTAAATTAATCAGAATAAGTTTAACATTTTTAATTTAAATATTCTTTAAAGTTGAATTAAAATGTATAGTTGTATGATTAACTAAAATTTCAAAATAACAAAAGTGATATAAGTTATAATTACTATGAATAATATACTTATATATTTTATAAATTTAAAAATATGTTGCCTTTTAATTTATATGTATCTATATCATATCCAAGATAGTTGAATAGAAAAAGAACGTTGAATGCTCCTTCACTCTATTCTTGGTGTAGTGTTGGAGTAGAATAATTTTGACTTTGAAAGACAAGTAAGAAACCAAAAGTTTACACCATTGAAGAATACGAGGGAGAACTTAGCTGTAGCTTTTGTAATGCTAATGATGGCATCAATTTTAAGCTTTTACTAAGAATTTTCAGAAAAAAAGATATTAGAATTGTGTAGAATTTGGGTGATAGCTAGCTAGGGAATTATTACTGGTTTTGAGTCAATTGACAATGCATGCCCATATTATTGTGAAGAAATGGGCACACGGTGCAACTCATAACAAGTCTTTGCTCATTACTACATCAAACATAATGTGTTCTCCACTACATATTCCAAAGATATTGCTATAATAATAACCCTTATATTAGTTGCACACTACATTATACACATCCACCACACTCCCCTTATAACTACTATCCCACGTGTGATTGATGGAAAAAAATGTTTGTGTTCTTAGCTTAACGTTTAGAATCACTTCATCATTCCTCTCACTGAAAAAGGTAAACACATGTCATGCACAGCAATGGAGTACTTGTTTGCATGATAACCATATTTATGATTTTCTTTTTTCAACACGCATGTCAAGGTTTATTTGATTTTCATATCAAAATCTTGTACAAACATACTCACAAAGTTACCCATATAGCTATTTGAATTTGAAAGTACATAGGAGAAACAATATTTTATCTTTATAGAATTATAGCCATTAGATTTATCAATAGATTATGAAACATATCTGATTTTTTTCGTTTGTTCATATGATCTTTAAAACAATTTGAATTGTGAATATTCATGCGTGATAAAATTTTAATTGGGTTTAAAATAAAACACACTCTCGTATATTACATTGCTAGTATTTAGTATCCACAGTGCACATTATGGCTATTTTGCATGAAATATTTATAATATATTATAATAGAAAAAACATTTATGAACGTATAATTAACTTTTACATTTATGATAAATAATTTATGTTTTAACAATATTATTTTTAATTATTGATAATCTATTTTAATAATATTGACTTAGTCTGGTTAGTTCGATAACCAGTCGTATCATCTAGGATTTAGTTAATTGTTCAAAAAAAAATTGTGATTCAAAGTTGGACTTCCTTAAAATAAAATCGTTGTGTCTTTAGCAAAGTCATGCTTTGATTTTTATAATATGTACTGCACTGAGGACTATCCGTATCAGGTCTCTCATGATTTCAGATATGAATTTTCGTAATCATGAATAAAACTAATAATTAATCCTTAAAAAGTGCAATAATTAAGAAGAGCATCATGATAAGCTATTATATAGTTTGGTATTTAACCACCAGAAATCATACATATCTCTAATTTTATGCCTAGTGATATTTAAAAAATAATAATTGTCTGATACATATTTTACCTATTTTATAGACAATTAGGATTTTATTTTCATTTTTCTTATTTCATTCACAAACTAGAGTGTTATATTTATATTTTTTTATTACATAAATTATTCATAATGATATATAATAGATTTATCTTATGGACATTTTTTATATTTTATTCTTTATTTTAACAATTATAATAATTAATTTTTAGTTTATTATTTGAACATTGTATTTCAAGATATTGATATATAGTGATAAATGTTAAATACATCTTATTTTTTTTATTCTTTTAGCAATAAAGAATATATAAATGGGGTAATAAAATTACTCCAACCTATTTACATACAAAAATCAAGCACACATATATCCAATGTTTGTACATCATACTCACATTAAAAAAAAAATACTTTGAATGCCTCAAACAAAAAATATATCATAATACATGTGCCTCAAACAAAAATATATCATAATACATGGGCAACAACAGGCATCTCTAATCTCAAGATATCCTATACTCAAAAAAGATAGAGATGAACTCATATGCAATCTGCATATACTTGCAGTATACGAACAAAACATAGCCCTAATACTTACACTCTGAAACATTATAGGGAATTAAAACACCAGAGTTACAGTGAGGCAGCATAAACCAATCAAATATTTCACCAAATCATTCTGATCCTTCAGATTGTGATACCAACCACTCTTTTGTAGCAAATCTGATTCCCGTCTTAATTATCTTTGCATCATAGATCACACTGTCCTGCAGATTATATAGTAACACAGTAGCAAATCATTCTGATCCTTCAGATTGTGATACCAACCACTCTTTTGTAGCAAATCTGATTCCCGTCTTAATTATCTTTGCTTCATAGATCACACTGTCCTACAGATTATATAGTAACACAGTACATGATTTTGTGTTCTCTCATTGTATGATTTTGCTACCCTGAAGTTTAATCCCTGCCAAGTTGTGTCAAAAAGACATTCTAAGACATTGTAAAGGATCAATACACCAATTAGAATAACTGAAAGTGACATTTTTGAACTTAGCTTTAATATAACAACCGAGGATTTTACTTATGCTAAAACAAATACCTCAAGATCATCACATTCATGTTTTTGAAAATAATTTCATTCCTATGTTTCCAAATAGATTAAATGATGATTAACCATATCATGCCCCTCACACCGAATCCTTTCCCAAACACCCCAATTGCTGTAAAACACAGAAAATGTTCTATAGCCCTACAATGATGCACGAATTGTACACCAAACCATTTATCACACATACAAGATTTGACTAGCTACTTTATAGTTGAAAAACATATCACAACAGAAAAAAAAAACAAAAATTATCGATGAGACAAATCCATCGAAAACACCCAAAATTCATCGATAAATTGATTGTATATAAATTTACTGACGGATTTCTGAGTCCGTCGATAATTATCAACGGATTCCTGAGTCTGTCGGTAATTACCGACGGATTCTTGAGTCCGTTGGTAATTACCGACGGATTCTTGAGTCCGTCGGTAATTATCAACAGATTTAGGGTAAATTTATCGGTAAATCCGTCGATAAATTTAACAACGGATGATATTCGTTGATAAAATTGTCGATAATTATATTTTATCGACGGATAAAGTTTTGTCGATAAAATTTCGTCGGTAATTTAACTTTCTCTTGTAGTGATATGACACACAGTTTCCACGAAGTTATTTTAAAAACACACAGTGGATTCTCTAAAATAACTATCTCTAGTTGGCAGCCTGTCATGGAAAACTCTCCAGCCATATAACACTGAAGTGGGAGTACTCTTGTGTTTTCACAGTTTATGAAAGACCTCACCTCCTTCCCCTTCTTGTTATTGACCAACTTGTTATAAGCATCTCTCAGTGTATATTGGTAACCATGTCTCCCTTTCCACACCCACTCATCATCTATTTTATTAGGCTTACACTGGTGTAAAATTTGTAAGAGATCCTCTACCATTGGTTTTTCTCACTCAGACCATTATCTTCTTCGACTAAGTTTCCACTCCCATCCATTATCCTTCTACTCCCCTAATTGTTTCAATTTAAGCTCTTTTTGGTTAGAGTTAGAATACATTTTAGGATATGCTTCCTTGAATGGTTTTTCTTACACCTAACAATCATCCCAAAAAATTTTTGTTATCTTTCCCTAACCTCCAACTATAACTCTGGTTGAACCAATTCTTATCATCACCTTTTTCTTTGCAAATGATTCTTAAATCCTTCTACCACCTTGACTCTCTACTATTATTACTATCAATATCTAAAGATCTCCAAGAGTTATACTTAGACTATAATATCGTTCCGCATTCCCTTATCTTCCAACCCCAGCCTCCACTTCCACTTGCCTAAAAGTGCTATATTGAAACTTTCAATGTCCTTAACCCTTAGACCACCACTATTCTTACTTTTTTAAACAGTTTTCCAACTAACCCATGATATTTTCTTCCTATAATACCTCCACCCCCATAAAGATTGACATTGGAGTTTGTTAAATTCATTATAAATAGCTCTAGGAATTTTGAACAACGATAATAAATACAACGACATTGATGAGATAACTGCCTTTATTAGAGTTACTCTCCTTGCCATGGAAATCATCTTCCCCTTCCACCTAGACAGCTTTTTCTTAACCATATCTAACATCCCTTTCTAGAACGTAGCTCTATGACGACTTCCACCTATAGAGACCCCAAGATACTTGAATGGTAATTTCATGATTTTACAATTCAGCATAGCTGCATACCTTTGCAAACTAGCCAAATCCACCCCTACCCCTCCTATTGAGTGTTTGTGCAAGTTAACTTTAAGTCCCAAAACTACCTCAAAACATCTTTGGGTACTCTTAATGGTAATAATGTTATGAGCATGGTCTTTACAGAAAAAAAATAGTATCATCAACATATTGTAGCATATTTATGAGAATCTAATTCCTACCAACTTTAACCCCCTCAAGTAACCTTTTTTTTCGCTTCCCTCATTACACTTGATAGGCCTTCTTCTACCGTATGATAGGTGTTAGCAGATCCCCTTGTCTTAGTCTCTTTTGTGGTTTGAACTCAGTAGTTGGGTTGTCGTTCACTAATACTGACACAGTTGAGGATTCTAGACACCCCTTGATTCACTTAACCCATTTTGTATTGAAACCCAAACTTCCCATCATATACACTAAATATTCCCAATTTACCGAATCATAGGCCTTCTTAAAGCCAGGTTTAAACACAATACAAGACTTATTTATACGCTTAGCTTCATCGATGGTCTCATTAGCTACCAAAACACTATCCAAAATGTCTCTATTTGCCAAAAGGGCTAAATGTTTTACGTGAATAATTTTAGTGAGACGGGTTTAAGTCTATTGGCCAATATTTTAGAAATAATCTTATAAAAACCCCAACAAGAGAAATGGGTCTATACTCATCTAACTTTTGTGGACTCTCTATTTTTGGTATAATAATAATGAATGAAGCGTTTGTACCCTTTGACCACAATCCATACTTGTGAAAATTTTTCATTACACTCATAATATCACCCTTAACAATTTATGATGAATGTTTGTAAAAGTTTAGGTTAAATCCATTCAAGTCAAGACTTTTACCTATTACATTTCCAAATAGCGTCTTTTACAGTGAAATCCTTTATTAATCTAACATTATCTTCTATACTTATAAAATAACGTCTTTTACAGTGAAATTCTTTATTAATCCAACATTATCTTCTATACTTATATAGTTGAGAATTCTATATTATCGAATTTCATGTTACTTTTTATGCTCACTCAACCTGATCCTAAATTGATTTTGGATCTCCTATAATATTTTGTATATTAAAATGTTTATCTTAATTGTTTTATTAACTGTAACACCGTATTTAAATGGAATTTAACCATTATCATTATTTATACCAGTAATAAAGGGATTACCTATTAAAATTTTAAAATTACCGCCTGTACTTCAGCCAAGTTATTTTTATTTATTTATTTTAAATTTTATTTAAAATATTTTAAGGCATAATATAATATTAATAGTCGAATACATAATATGACAAATATATAACAATTGGAATTAAAAAATTATTTATAAATAAGAAATCAAAATATTTAAAAATTTGAAAATTAAAGTTATTGATACCCGAAATATATTTCATTAATAAAATAAAATTTATATAAAGATATCATATTAATATATCTCTGTTATTTTAATGTATCAATTATTCTAATAAATAATTTAATCAAACACTTATAATTCAATAATATAGGTTCATGATTTTTAATATATAATGAGTTTTCAACTTTTTAACTAAAATTACTTTTACAAAACATAGCTTATATATTTTAGAAATAATTATTATCATAGGAACTTCTTTATCCTACTAGAAAAATGTCAATTGTTCAAAATATAGTTTATTTTATGTTTTCAAGAATGATTTTCAATATTGTTAACATGAAAATTAAACAATAGGTTTACATAAGCACTGTTATGGGTTTACTTACCAAAAATCTGGTTTATGATATGATTAGAATCACCATCTCACACTCACTCAACATCACTTTTCACTAAATTGAACTCTCTCTCACCATTTCCAACTCACTCATGGTAGAATAAATGTGAAGTTCATGCCTTTAACACCGTAAAAGTTTAAAATCACCTTGTTAATGTTGTCCAGAAAAAAAATATTCATATCTAATTTAAGCAAAGTTTTTCTAAAATAGAAACTTTTTACAATAAACACTATAAGAAAAGATCTATTTAGGCATCAATTTTAACTATCAAATAAAATAGTTAGTAATTGTAACCAAAATAATCATCAAATTAGATTTTGGTGGTTAAATAATTATAAAATAAAAATAATGATTGAATTTAGTAACCAATTAACTAAAGATAATTGATATATAATATTAGTTACTATGATTTTATTTATTTTTATCATTAGATTTTAAATCAGTCTCTAAAATAAAATATAAACAGTATTGAAAAAAAAAAAACAAAGTTATTATTTTTTTTCTTTTGAAGTTTCTTCATCTAACCTCTTTGTTCTTTTAAAATAAAAATTGCTTTTCTTACATAATTATTAAATCGCTTAACTCCTAAGAATGTTTCAACAAATACGTTTACCTCAAGTTTAGTTTTAAGGAAAAAAAAAAGCTCAAAGAAAATTAATCTAAATACTTATAAGAATTTCATTAAAATGATTTAAATTTAAATATACTCAATACAAAAACTAAATTAATAGAAATTATTTTCCAAAACAACCTTTAAATTATTTCTTATAGATATTATAAATAATATATAATATTTCTATATTTAATTACATTTTATTCTAATACTACTTTACATAAAATATGTAAATTGAAAAAAATTGAGAGTCTAACATAAGTCAAAATTTTAATTAAAAACTAAAAAACCATCAAAATTTAACCTTAAAATATATAAGACCAGAAAAAGAATGTTTTTTATTCAATAGAATATGAATGGTCCACTAACAAATACTAATCTAATAATAACAATAAATAATACTATTGGTGACACACTAGAATGATGTCCCACTTTCCTTCCTTTTGTGAGAAAAATGACCAAGAACCCTAAGTTAACTAGCTAGGCCATGGGGATTTGTTGTTACTTAGGTAATCCAAATGACATTATATAGAAAGGTAACACATATTTATATATTAAAAAAAATGTGGTAATAAAGCACCATGATGATAAAATAACACCCAGACGTGCAGAAGAATTAGCTTTATTTATTGACTAATAAGCCAAGGTATAGTTTTTTAATGGAAAAAGAATTGATGGTTAGCACCTTAATTAGTAATTAGTGGCAGTTGTTGAAGTGCCACCAAAAGGTTAGACCCCATAGGATAGGGATGAAGGAGAGGAACTTGGTTGGGCTGGTTGAGTGTTCCCTTCACTCCAAACAAGAGGGCATGAAAGTATGCATTTTCTTATGAATTTAATATGCTTGCAATGTCTATTTTATTGGGTGTCTGAAGATCTTCTTCTCTGTGCACAAGATTTCTTTCAGGTGATAAAATCATGGGTTACACATCCCTTTGTATTTTATTGGTAGGGTGGTACCATGCCCTGTTTCTTCACAGTCGTGTGCTTTCTTCTTTTCATTATTTTATTTATTACTTTATTAGGGTTGACATTGTTTTCCATGGAAAGTGCAGAGGGGAAACACAGATATGGTTAAGACTAGTGACAAATCTCATCTCCAAAAACAAGCTTGTTTGTGAGTTATACGCGTGCATTTAACACCCACATGCATGATACCATTCACTAGAGGCTCAATAGGTCATGACATATATATGATGTATCCATATCAATGTTTGACATTTTTAAATATGAAAAAAAAATTGCTAAATCATATGAATGTGTATAGGAGAAAAGATACACAGTGTTACAATGAAAGATAGATTCAATGATGTTGAAAACAATTAATCTAAATACCTAGGTATCTATATAGTTTTTAAATCAATGGAAAAAATGACTAGGGTTCAGCAAGCGAAAAAACATTTTAAAGAATTTTTAAGCTAAAGTGTTAGAGCATTAGTTTCTGATAAAAATATTATCAATAAAATATCCTTTTAATAAAAATCTCAAGGTTTTGTAAAATTCAAAAAAAAAATTATATAAGAAAAATACTTATATTATACAAAGAGTTTGATATTTTATATTTTATAAAATTATTTAAGGTAAATTTGTTTTTGCAACATTTGACAAAAAAAAAATGTAATAAAGAAAAGGTATGAAGTATTGTAGGAAAAATCTAGTATAAATATTATGATAAGTTGAGAGTGACTTTTCCTATTTTTCAATTAAATTTTGTCACATAAATGATTTTTCTTTTAAATTTTTGATTCCCCAAACCATAACAAGGTTGTCCCCACATCTGCAGCCATGTAGATTTATCACCTGAAGCAAAACAATTGTGACGAACAGGAAATGATGATAAATCTGTCTCATTCTCCTTCACATTAAGACTAAAAATTAAAAATTGCATGAAATATATTATAATAATTTTTTCTCATCTTAATTTAAGTGTGCTTCTAGTTGCAGCATATAATTAGTAATTGTTGACCACGGAAGAGTCTCTATTTGAGGAACTGGAGACAGGAAACAGAGATGGAGGGCTAGTGATAATGTTTTTTCATATATAGACCAGAATAACATTTTGAGTTAGTTTTTCAATTAATTCAATTCAGCACATTTTTTACAGAGGATAATTCTCAATTGTGTTTGTGTTTTGGTAACCCAAAAGGTTAGATTACACAGAAGTGTTTCATGAGTTGAACAAATATAGAACATAATATTATTTTGTGTCCTATTTAGACGAGACATAATATGTCAAATATCAATTTTCCTATAATTTTTTTTATAAGTGACAAAAGAATATAAAGTTAATAAAATTACTCTAACCTATATATAAAAATATAATGCTAAAAAAAACTAATCAGCACTACCACAACCAATGATTATGTATTACGGAATCAACTCTATTAAAAAAGAAATAAAAACTCTATTCTCATGAAGCATAATCTCATATAATCTTTATTAAAAGAGCATAGGCAGTTACAATCACTTAGTTTTCAAATAATACAAATCTGCACATCTTTGCACCATATATTAGGGGCTATAAAAGTGTTTCTATTTTCAAAGAAAACCATGGGAATGCAAATACTTGTCAAACACATATCATAACTAGTCTAAATCAGATATCTACATACAAAAATAAAATATCATGTATAATTTGTTCAGAGTTCAGATTAATATTGAATCCCGAAATAGTTGAGTGATGAAAATGTTGTTGTATGTTTTAGATCCAACAAAATAGTTATAGACATCCATCCACAAGACTCTCTCAATAACAATTTCAAAGTTTCAATCATTATTTTCAGCTAATTATTCACTCTCATCTTAGACCTTCCCTGCACCAATAAACAAAAACACTCCTACTATTTGGTAGTTGGGTATGAGAATAGTTTCTCTCCTACTATCACTCTTTCGAACGAAGTCAAATTTTGATAATATAACTTGTTTTCCCATTGTGGGTACCCTACCATGTTCCAATCAATTAATCATAGTCATGTACGTTAATGAATCTAAACACCAGTATGAGAATGTGAAACTAACCTTGTTATACTTAGCTCTAATCATAACTCATGATTTAACCTGTATTAAGGTAAAAATCTCTTGAATGTCAAATTTCTTATTTTTGAAAATAATATCATTTCTATACTTCCAAACATATCCAACAATGATTAAACACATTGTACTCCACATGCCATAACCTTTCTTACTGACCCTAGTCTTATGAAAACCTAAAAGGTGTTCTTTTTCAAAATTATGATGCACAAACTTACACCAAACGAATTATCACACATTTTCATATTTGACTAGCGAAATTGTACATAAAAAACAAATGACTCACACTTTAAGCATTGAAGTTACAAAAAACAACACAAGGCTCTCAATTGAAATTCCTACTCTAAGGAACTTATCTTTAGTTGGCAGCTTATTGTGAAAAATTCTTGAACCACACATATAAGAGAAGGATGAGCTCTTAACTTTTCATAACTTTCATAATACCTCTTCATAGTCACCATAATTAGCATTTACTATCTTACTATAGACATCCTTTACCATGTATTCTTCTAGATACCTCCCTCCCCACTCCCACTCATTATCTATTTCCTTATTTAGTTCACACTGCTGGATAGCTACAAATAAATCCTCTACCATTGGTTTTTCCTACTCAAACCATGCCCTCCTCCAACATAATTGTCACTCCCATTCTTGACCATTCCAAGCCCCAAACTCTTATAATTTACTATCTTTTTAAATGGAGTTTGTGCAACTTCTAGGATAGGCTTCCTTAAGTGTTACTTTCCTTGTCCAACAATCATCCAAAAAAGGATTTTGTTATCTTTTCCGACTCTCCACCTAAGATTTTCATTAAACCAGTTCCTACCCTCACCCTTACCGTACATGGTTCTAAGATCCCTTCACCACTTAAATTCTCTATTGTTACTTCCTACTCTATTAATACTTCTCCATAACCCATATTTAGATACAATGATGTCTTTTCAGAGTCATTTCTCATCCAAAACCAATCTTTAGTTTCACTTATCAAGGAAAACCATGTTAAAGCTTTAGATATCTTTAATGCCTAGACCAATGCTTTCTTTATTTTTATAAACTATTTCCTAATTGGTCCATTTTTTTTATGTGTTGACCCAATCCTATAAAATTTGACACTAGAATTTATTAAACTCATTGCTGACAGTTTGAAAGATTTAAAAAATAAAAAAACATAGCGCGACATTGAGGCCAGCACAACCTTAATCAAAATAGCTCTCCCTTTTACATATATAAACTATAGTGTAAACATGGTATTTGGTGTTCCTTTTCATTTTTTGATGTTGAGAGAAGATGGAGGGAGTGAGAGATAATGGTGCAGTTACAAATGCAATTGACTTCCATTCAAACAAACCAAAGAAGGAAAGGAGGAGAGTGAGTGAACTGATGGAGAATGAGACAATTTTTTTTTTGTTTTGCTTTGACCGAATTCTTGTAGTACAACACTTAAAATAAATCTAGTTATAAATTACAGCATAAAATGAAGTATATTGTTTAGATAAACTTGAATACATTCAAAATATAATAACAATGGTACTCGTTAATGGTTAATGACTTATATATTGAACAAAATATTAAATTATCATCACAACCTACCATAATCTAAAAAAGCTATGAACAATAAATATTTGTTTATCTTAAAATAAATATTTTTTTTTCTTAAATGAATGTTAGAAATAAAAAATATATATATTGGAAGGGATGAAAATAAAATGAATATTTTAAAGGACAAAATAAAAAGAATCATTTTATGATAATTAAAAATAGTGATTTCAGATTTCAAAAGAATTTACAAGAATTTTTTTTTATATAAAAAGTTTTGTGTTAATTAAAATAGATTTTTAAACATTAAATTTTTTATCATATTCAATCAATGTTTATCAAGACTTTTTAGAATACAATAAAAATATGATGATTATGAATTGAAATTTTTAAAAGACTAAAAAAAATAGTCCAGCTTTTAAAACTATTTAATTTCAATGAATTATTTTTTACTCATTTTTTATGGATTTTGTGTGACTTTTAATTTGCATGTGTAAATATAATTCATATGAAACATTCTCACTCAAATATTTGAGATTTTTCTATTTGCATTCAATTGTTTTTTTTTTAAGCTCAACAGTGTAAAATTCTCTTTTAATTTCAAACTTTTTTCTATATTTAAGTAATTGCTTTCTCCTTTGTTATAGATTATTGCTTTCTACAATTTTTTAGTTATTACTGTTATTAATATATATATATATATATATAACAGTTCAACCAATGAAAAAAGTTTATTTATTTATTTATTTATGATTTGGCTTTTATACGTGATGCTTTATGACTTACTAGTTAGATGGTTTATCATGTGTTGGCTATTACTGAAAATATATATTTTACCTTAAAAACGTAAAATACAAAGTACTTTTAATTCTTTAAAATACAAGGAGTCTTTAAATTCGTGAAACCTTTTAAATCTTATTATTTCATATTTTATAAATTCTTTAAAATCTAGATTACAAAATCCTGTCAAGTGATTAACTATTGAATGCATGTTCTAACTTAAAAATGTTCTCAAACTTAAGTTCTAGATGAGTAGTTGTATTAAAGGAGTTTCATAGTTTATAATGCTCATTCTGCTGATGCACCACTGAAAAATGGGTTCAAAAATATAATTAATTTCATTTACACATTAATAGTCCAGTTGACCAATAACTGGTTAACACATTAAAACTTATCTTAAAAATATAGAAAAATGATAAAATAAAATATTTTATTTATTTTTTATCTTATCAATCATTTTACTCGATATACATGTACCTATTATTTATTTCTAATTATATAAAAATGACACTCAATTTATTTATAGAATAAATATTAGAGGGTTAAAAAGGTTGGACAACCCACTTCCACTATCTTCAACTCAGCATAGGATGAATAGTTTTCACCTTTGGCATTGTAAGAAAGGTCATTAATACTTGGCACTTATATAACTAAGAAAAGTTCTTGGTAAAGTAATATATCAAAATATAAGAAAGGTCATTAAAACATTGTCAAAACAGTGTAATATTTAAAGGAAGTAAATGAGGAGTTTATTGATATTGGAATATGGAATTTCTCACCCTTAAAAGATGAGAACAATTTCAATGTTAAAAAAGAAAATTTATATCTTTCACTCAAATAGGAGAAAACCAAGTCTTAAAAGCTAACTTCTAAACTCTTTTATAATCATGTTGAACAAAATAACCGATAACCTGAATGAAAGGTTAAAAGAAAAAAAAAAATTCTGGTTAAAAATTATGACCTAAATATTGTAAAGCAAATTTTTTAAATGAAAAATATATGTTAAAATTAACCATGAAACTAACTAATAAAAGAAATAATAAAAAAGAGGAATTAAGAATCTTTTTAAAGGTAAAACCTAAAATGATTTTTTAAAAGAAATTATAAGTTGAAACGACAAGACATCATCTAAAAATGTTATTAATTAGTGAAACAAGGAGGTTTTGAGAATGTTATAAACTTCTAATAATATTAAGTAATGAAGAAGGATGATAATTATATGGCCAACTCATCTCAATGGAAGCCATATTCAATGATAATGATACTTTGGTGCGTGCTAATAAACAGAAACATTCACATAATCACATCTAGAACCTTGCATCAAGATTCGTAACATTTATAATTTTGGTAGTTGGGAGTGTAAAGTAAAGCATGAAAAGGATAGGGTTAGATGAAAAAAGTAAAATTGAGGGAAGTAAAAGTTGTGGGTATGGGGATGATAGAAGAAAGGACCCAAACAAAAAGTAGGGCAAAGTGTGGGTGTAGAAAGTTTGAGTCAGGGTACAAAATAAAAGCAGAAAAAAAGTTTGAGTCAGAGTGTGAGAAAGAACAAAACCTAATCGCAAAGCATCGATCAACCAGCGTATAAAGTGGAGCAGTCTTTGAATATTTCAGTGAATTTGTGTGATCCATGCACAGTAATCACCACCAAATTTACCATCACTAAATGCAAAGCTTAAATACGACATAAAATAGTCTTTCAATTATACAATAAATAGTAAAATATGTATGTATGTATATATATATATATATATATATATATATATATATATATATATATATATATATATATATATATATATAATTACTCTAAAGGATATGTAGTTGGTGATGACTGTGTTGTAGATATAACATGCAATTATCTTAAAGATATGAGCTAATATTTTAGTAAATTTTAATATTTTTTTAGCGGAATGGAATGTATAGATTCAATTTAAGGGTGCGGCAATATTTTAATAAATAAAAATACAGTTAATTGTAATTGTTTTCTATGTTTTACAAAATTTTTAATTCAATTTTCAGTTTTAAAAATATATTAGCAAGTCTTTCTAGATGTTGCATTTTTCAATCATGGGAAAAGTTAGTATAATGTGTTTTTGTCAAATTTCACATTGTCATGCCTAAGTAATAAAAAGTTAGAAATGGTGATGAGTATTATGTGTTTTCTTTGAACAAAGTTACAAATAATTCAAAATTAAAATTATGTAAAAAATTAGGGACAAATATTATAAATAATTAAAAATTAAAGAACTAAGAGTATAAAGAAATTAGAAATGAAAATGAGAAATTTTATAAAATATAAGAAAAAAAAGCACCATTAAGCCATTGAATTGTTGTAAGATTTTGATAATGTTCAAAGATTTCTAGTGGGGGATGAAGAGGAATAAGAAGTCCATTGTCGTATGAAATGTTAGTAAGAATCCTTTGTGAACATTATAATTATTTTCCTTTATCGATTAATATAAATTACTAGATGATAAGGTGTGTAGTTTGCTCTACTCTAGTATAATAAATTTGAGTTAATAATTTGATTTATATTTAAATGGTTCTTTAAGGGTTGGTTTGGCCTAATGTTTTTGACCAACAAACCATTTCGGTTTTTTAAAAATAAAAATAAAAATTGAATATGTATTTTTAAAGTTTAAGTCTATTACGTAATTTTAAAATTAGAAACAGGATTTGATAGGTAAAATATATTTTTGTTATTTTTTAAAGAATATATATTGTTTCACCAATATGCTTAAGGACCAATATGACCTTAGTTCATTAATAAGGTAAAAAATAATCCGATTTAAATTATATTATATATTTTGTTTTGCCAGACCTAATCCATTTTACTAGCCTTTTGGAGTGTTCATCAGTCAACTCTATAAATCGTTTCTTTATTATCGTAATTAAATTTGATTTGTGTATCAGTGGTACACTCATTTATTTTTGATAAAACTAGTTGATAAAACAACTGGAAGTTGAAAAATTAAATAAAAATTAAAAAATTAACTAAAATATGAAAAGCTAAATTAAAAAATTTGATAACACTAGTTGAAATTGTAAAATAAAAAAAAAATTAATGAATCAAAACTTAATATTAAGCAATTACTCAATAATTATAAATTTATGATTTTTAAATTTTTATATAAATTAAATTTTGAGTAATATTATTGTAAAATTTTATTTTTTATTATAATTCCAAATAGCTATCATTTTTTTAATAAAAAATAAATATATTATGAATAATAATATAATTATGATGTTCATTAAAAATCAATTTTAGTAAGTTTGAATGCAAGCACCAAGTGGAGAAGTGAATTCTAGTACAAAATAAAGTGCTTCGTGATCTTGTATAACATTTTTAGTTAGGGATTAAAACGGATTCGACCTTATTTTTATCATTAATTTAGTGGGACAAATTAATATTTTTAACTCGTGGGTTTGTGTTGAGAGATGAGATAAGATAGATGGACATGTCAATTCATTTTTTTAATGAAAAAATAACTAATTTCACTCAACATGAGAAGATGCAAAATGAGCCAAGTTCAAAAAAACATATAAAAAATAATATTGAATATAATTGCAAAAAAATAAACAAATATTAAACAATGAAAGTTTTAAATATAACATGGAGTGTCTTGCATGACCTCATTGAACATGGAAAGGATTGACATAAATTTTGTGTGCAAATAAATGTTCCAATTATCTTTGGTGAAAGAGAAATCCTCGAACAAAATAAGCATTTCCTGTGAAAACATTATATACTTTAATGATTTACTTAGATTAGAGGAGGGAAAGTGGAGAGTGGGAAATAAGGTAAAAAAATGAAAGTAAAATTATTTAGATTGAGTAAAAAGGCGAAAATGATTGAAATGTAATCTTATGTGTTATTATAATTTTATTTATTATTATTATTATCAATAATACTATTAGTAACATAAAAAAAAACACAATAATCAATTATGACTGCACATAATATTTTTCCATACTAATATATTTTTTGTTAACACATATTACTTGACTTTCTTTTTCCTTTTGAGTATCTTTCCATTGATTTATTGTACTGTCAATTTTTCCATGGAAGCAAACGAAAAACCTCCTCATGCATATACCCATTTCCATCCTCATATATACAACAAACCAGCAGAAACAAACATACTTAAGGTGACAAAAAATCTTTAATAATTTAAAAAATAATACGATCTTTGGTATGGTTAAAATCTCTACCATATCAAGATCTTAAAAAAATTACCATAAGATACAAATCTACTTAATTTTTACCTATACCTCCAACTAATTTGGAGGCACTACCTATCCACTTATGAAATGTAACTGATTTCATGCTACACTTTTTGAAATATTGAGAAGAAGTTACAAAATTTGTCTTTGATATTTTTAAAAAGCAACATAAAAAAAAAAAAAAAAAAAAAACTTCTAAGAACCTAATTAAAACATCTTTCACTATTTCGAATCTTGATTATTTGTCTTTACCCGCCAACATTTTTATTAAATGATTTTTATAACATAAAATAAAAACCAAAGTAGAAAAACATGACATTATAAAGAATTTAACATTAAAAGAACATACATTTTCCTCTTTAATATAAAATAACACTTAAAAAAATGTATAACTTAGAAAATAGGATACCAAGTAAATTAAGAATATCTTAATAATTTAAAATAGGATAAATATAAATACGAAAATATTCATATTTGTCTATATTCCTATACTTTATATATTTAAAAAGTCCGTTATTACTCAAATTTATATTCATATAGGTCGATCTAAGCATTTTAGTGACCAGTTCAAATAATATCCTTTTATTATGAACTAGGGGATGTGGAGTTGTGATGTCCTTGAGAGAAAGAGAAAGGGTGGGGATGAGGGCTTTTGACGTGTTGGAGAACTTGGAGTCCAAGATTTTGAGAAGGAATGCGATAACATTTTAAATCAATTATAAAAGGTAACTTATATAATTTATATTGGTTGATAATGGATGTTAGAACCTCTAGTTTCTATATCGGCAATATGTATAAGGATTCCACAGTCAATATAAAATATCTAAAATAAGCATATAAAGAGTCTTTCATATACCGGTATTTATAGGTACATATATTATGCTTAGGCAGGATAATCTTCATTTATGTCTTATTTACCCAATTATGAATTAAGTACCTCTTCCTTTGTTGATTACTAACTGGAAAGTACTAGATGATATGTTCTTGACTATTTAGTGTATGCTTAGAGAGAGATTTAAAAAAAAAAGAAGGTATTTTTGAAGTTAATTGAAAGGTATGGGAGAAAGATGAGATGGTTAATGAGCAAGGTTATGTACTAAGTGAGGTCGTTGTAGGGCCAGCATGGGGCAACCTGATGTTGATGATTATTTAGATGGTTAAGGCACATCCATTCCACATATCACATCAATGGAAAGTATAATGGTACTCTTTGGCGGGACCATCTCCTACTAAGCTTTTAACCCAAAGTCTCGAACCCTAAAGTTAGGCCATCGATGGTTAATAAGCAGAAAAATACACCTTCAGGTGGTGTGAGAGGGATGCTATATCATGCCTTATACACTATCTTCCTCATGGGTGGGTCCCCAACTTATACCTCTATAATTCCTCCTTTGAATGGTCAAGCCACAAATTATTGATCTTCATGTGAAACCACACTCTTTTTCATCTTCTCATCCCTCCCCAAATTTAATGTTCTCATTTTCTTCTTTTGCAAAACTTCCCTTAGTAATTCTTCCTACGATAATTGTATAAAAAAGTTAAACCAAGCATGCGCTTACCTGTGTATAGAGGTTTCACTGTACCACGTGGCTAAAGCGACTCCTGAAGTGTGTAGGGTAATGGTGATTTGATACACAGTCTGAAACGATACCGTGAAACAAATTTTTTAATAAAAAATCTCTAGTTATTGTAAAGCTTAAGCTCAGAACAGATTGCATGCATTTGAAGAGGCAAGTCAAATAGCTAGATCGAATAATGGCTTTTTAAGAGAAATTAATTAACTTGGTTACAAAAGTTTGGAATCATATAAGATGATAGAATCTATGTAGCCTTGCTTATTAGTCTAAACGCGTGATATAGACAATGTTATTGATAGAGGAAAAGTAGCACAATGAGAATAACACTGTAGTAATTAGCATGCATGCTAATTAAACATGAATGCTAAATTCATTTGGATTCACATAAATGAATAAATAATCATAGCCTTTCCCACCAGCCTTTTTTAGAATTTCGCACGACATTTGGATTTGCAAGAGTGAAAATAACTAGATGGGATCAGGAATCCTTTGTCCGGTTCAGGAATCTCACACACATATAATATTTTAGGGTTTTTTTTTTTTTTTCTGGTGTTGCTCGTTCTCATTGCAGCATGGAAAACTACTTGCAGATTTCCTGAAATGACCGTACAGATTTCTTTTATGCAGAGGTGACCTGCATAGGTGGTGAATAATTATGATGATTTGGAGGGACACAATGGGACTTTGGTGTGAGATATATAGTTTGGTAAATAATAATAATAATAATAATGGTAAGGTATGCACATGATGTAGATTCGTCCAGGGGAACGGGGACAAGGCGAAGCCAACTAACTAAGTAACCAGAGCGCGTGGTTAGGTTGGAACCCGAGAACATGGTTAGGTGAAGAGTGGTGGGTGAGGGTGAGTAATTCATTGACCAAACAAACACATTGAGAAGGTGGTGATGATAGAACTACCCGCGGGGCCACAGAGGTGAGAGATGGATTAACTTAACTTAACCTGAGGTTTGGCTTAGGTTACTGTGGTTCATGATTGTGCACTTAAGAGTTTGCGTGCACTCTTGCGTCCTCAACCCTCACGCACACGGGCACGTATTCATCAACCTTCCACAACACTCTCAAGGACTTTTTTTTATTTTATTATTATTATTATTATTATTATTATTATTATTATTATTTTAATCTTTATTTTTCTATTAATAATTATTTTGATGCACGAAGGGTAGATGCGTCAATGCATTTTCTATATAACTCAACTCCTCATCTCTCTTCTTGGTTACACACAGTTTCCACTTTCCACTTTGACTGTACCCAAGTCACGCTTGCTCCCTCTTCTCAACAGCTCCTGTTCTCTCTCTCTCTCTCTCTCTGTCTTTCTCTCTCCACATACATCCCTGTAAGTTTTTCTTCCACTTCGTTCATGTTGTTCTTTTACACCACTCTTATGTTTTCGCTAGTTATCATTCTTTGCGTGTGTGATTATGTTTTGTTTCCAAATTTGGTTGGTAGTTCTGGGATAATTTAATATTTGGAACTATTGCCTTGTCTCTTTGGAGTTTCAATTCACGTATATAAGATCTCGTGCGGGAATTTGTTTCCTATTTAAAAAAAAAAATCTTTTGGGTAATTTTTGTTTCCATTCCGGAACATGGCGCTCTTAGTTTTTGTGTATGTTCTTGTTTTGGTTATAATTATTGTCGTAACTTGTAAATTGTCTTAGAGTTTTTTTATTTAATTATTTTCAACCTTGATGAAAATTTGTACCCTAGATTCACTGAATCTCAGTAATTACGCTGCTCTGAAGGTTTTGTTTTGGGAAAATAGATTCAGGAAATGAGTGAAAGGAAAATAGTTTTTTTTTTCTTGTTTTGATCTCGCTTTAGTTATTGGGCTCTAATTTGAGCTGAATTAAAGGTGTTATTCTGTGCTAATGGGCAGATCTGTGATATGTGAATTCTATTGCAGGGTGTTGATCGGGTTTTTGGGTGAAAGAGTAGTGGTTAGTGGTGGCTTCATCTTTTTGTGGATAAGGATACAGCAGCATGCGGTGGTGGCTTAGTCTCTCTGTTGATGTATATCGTAAAGTGATTTCGTTGAACCTGTATTGCAAAGTTATTCTGTAATTCAAGATCCTTTTATCAAAACCTCTTTCAATCACCTCCCTCATCTCTTCCTTGTCTTGAATCAATGGGGTCCAATTTTTTTATTGTCGTTCCTTGTTATGTCCGTCAGATCAGCTGAAAAAAGCCACCCATCTTGTTTCAACCTCGTCTGTTCAACTGGGTCTAGTTTGATTCGTCTCCTCAACATTTTAGTTGTCGTTAGTTTCTAGTCTTTTTTCCCTTAGTAGTTTGTCTACCTGTTAAATTAGTGTCTTAGCATTTTGAATTGTTGAATTTGTCAAAAACCGGTTTCACTGGCTTAGGGAGGCTTCAGATTTCAGACTCACTGTCTCTGGGAACATCGTTGTTCTTTCATTTTGAAGGGTTGGAAAAGTAGTTATGGTGTGCCAAGCAGCAAGTCAAACCAGATTTCGGGCATTGAAACATGAGAATGGAACTGCAGGATGTGCAACGGTTATAGTTAGAGTTATGGCATGCTTTCAACCTCTTATAGATTGCCAGGTATATATAATTTTTGGATTGAAGAAACTCAGATTATAGTTTTTATCATTTTTGAATTTATTATCTTCTAACTAATCTCATGATCTTTCTGGAAACATGTACTGATAAATATTTTTGTTTTTGGGTGTTGTTCAGGCTGAATACTTCCGTCATTTGCTAAAGCCTGTCACGTAATAGTTTTTTGCTTTGTTCGTTTTGGGTTAAGCCGGTGGTTTTGTTGTTTTCCTTGTTGGTGAGAGTTACCAATAGTAAAAGATAGCACTTGTGTTTGATTCGTTTTTCTTCAGGTACATTTTGCATTGTTAATTCTTGCATTCATTCGTTTCTTTCATTAGAGGTAATTTGTTTATTCACAGTGTGCTTTTGAAAATATTTAGGTGATTGTTGTGGTTGAATGGGAGAAGATTGTGGAACGTGGATTCCGGAGCTGCTTTTCGATTGGCAATCTCCCAATTTGAGCTCCTTCAATGCTGCACCCTTTGGCATGGGGAAGCAAAATGGTTCTGCTGTAGCCATGAATCCAGTTGCCAACTCGGTCGCAAGAGACGCGACAATGCCAGCTTATGTGTCCTCTGGGCTACCTCATTCGCAGCTGGGACATTCTGGTGAACCTCATGGTTGGTTTTATTGTTTGCCTCGCTTTCGGCAGGGATTTACTACACCTGCTCGAAACTTCACGGAAGAGGAAAAGCTCCCTGCTAGCCATGCAAAAGGGTGTAGGGAGGAAATAGCCCCGGTTGGGGCGTCGGGTTTCCCTCAGAAGCAATTCCTGGTTATTGATCAAACGGCTGATCAAACAAGTTTGGTTTATAGTTCAAGGTTTGGTCGGCCTGTGGAGTGCCTCACTTCCTGGGATTCAAAGCTGCATGGTTCTACCGATTTGAATGAGTCTCCATCTTTGAGGAGAGATGAGAATCATGTGGTTGGACTTGGACCAACTTTGGATGATAAAGTTGATGAAAATCAGGGAAGTGATGATGACATTGAAAGTGAGATGCATGAGGACACAGAGGAGATCAATGCATTGCTTTACTCTGACAGTGATGGTTATTCCACTGAGGATGATGATGATGAGGTTACTAGTACAGGACATTCACCCAGTACAATGACCACTCACGATAATCAGGAAGAGCCTGGTAGGGGAACGGCTGAAGAAGTTGCTAGCTCCGTCGGAGAAACAAAGAAGCGAAAGCTGTGGGACGGAGACGGGGCTTATGGTGATGACACACAGTTCATGGACACTGCTAGTTCACTGGACGGGAAAAGACCCTTTGAAGTTGAAGATGATGCAGAATCAAGTGTTGGCAACAGTAGTAGTAGAGGGTCAGGTGGAATGGGTTCTTGGTCGGGCAATAAAAAGATGAGAAAGGAGAAGATTCAAGATGTTCTGAGCATTCTGCAATGCATAGTTCCTGGTGGAAAGGACAAGGACCCAGTTGAGCTTCTTGATGAAGCCATACGTTGCTTGAAATCATTGAAACTGAAGGCCATAGAGCTTGGACTTGATGCCATATAAGTTGGAGGGTTAGAAAACTGTATCACTTATTTAGTACGTTATCTTTGTGTGTTTTTAGAATAATAAACAAGGTATGGATATTCACTTTTAATAATTATTGATGGTGGGTGGTAGTTTTCAGCAAGGGAAGTGGTGAATGTGAAGTGTGAAATGAATCCCTTGAAGAAGCCATTGGTCAATGATTAAGTTGTTGGAAGATAGGGAGATGAGGAGGTTGTTTTGTGTAATGTAATTTGTGTGTGAAGAAAGAGGTGAGGTATTCATCTTATTATGCCGCAATAAAGGAAAAAAAAAAAAAGGAAATGAATGATTAGTCCATGTCTTGGGGGTTAGAGAAAGTAGCACTAACGCTGGCATGGGGTGTGAGCTGTTTTTGAACGAGAAGACTGGTTGTTCCAAAAAGTACCCAAAAACGAGAGTGCACGCCTCTTGGCTGTTATGGGCCCCAACCTCACTTCCTCTTTTTGTAACCTTGTCGTGTTCAATCCTTGGTGGGTTTGCCTTTTCTCTGATGTAAAAATTATCACTAGCTTTGGGTGTGAAGTGAGAGAGAGTGTGTGTGACAACTTTGGGAGAAGGAGGGGCCCCTACCCTCCTCTAATTTCTTTCTAGTTGACGGATGGATGGCACAGTAATGTAACACGCTTGTGGGAAACACTGATCTTTGTGTTGTGTTTCGTGCTGCTATTATTATTGTTATTATGGGCCTTCCCTTGGAGGTTGTATCAAAGAAGGGAAGGGGAAGGTGATATCTTGGTCGGACGTAATTTAATGTGGTTGATGTTACTGTTGTCCTTTTGCCTATGTAGTCACGCATTTATGATATGAGAAAGTTACGTGCTTTTCAATTTCTATCTTCTTCCTATTTAAATGCCTTTATTACTCTTCGAATTTAGATGATGATTTCTGTGTGCATTGATTAAAATTTTAAAGTGTGAAAAGTTCTCTTGCGCCATGGATGGATGGTGGGGTGATAACTGATAAGGGCCCAAGGGGACCACAGCGTTGAATTATTAGTGAGGAAGATACATGTGACGTTTGTGCACAAGAGAGAGAGTGTTTGTGTAGCACGGGTGGGGTTGTGGTGAGTAGTCAATAGTCATTGTAGGCATCTAACAAAAGAAAGAATCTTGTACAGTGTTTTCTTCAACTCCATTGCTCACTGCACTGCAAACACAAGCATGCAAGAGCTTGAGCGTTTTTCCTTCCTTTCTTTTCTGGGTGCAGAGGCTAAACTCTAAACTTTATTTATTCTTTTTCTTCTGGTTTAACTTCTGGTCAAACGTTAATTACTATATGTATAAGCATTGCAAGCGTCATTATAAACATGTTTAATAAAACAAACAAACCACTGTTTTGCAGGAAAACAGCAAAACAAGTACAATTGTATGACAGATTATAGAAAGTTTAACATCTTTTTTTCTCTATAAACTTTTTCGAATTTTGTTTTGTAGCAGTCTGCGAGCAAAATTTTGACTTGTCTACAATTCTATTATATTGGTATTACATAGTGTTAACCAAAGATGTAAAATGCACGTTCCTTGTTTATATTAATTGATCATGCCAATTAGACTTTTATATAACGTGACAAATACTGGATTGTCAACTATGTTTCGTTGTTTTCTTTTTTGTTGACATTGTTACTATAGAATTTTTTGTTTTGAAAAACAAAGACCATGATTAGAGACTGAGTCTAGCTTTAGTGTGTGTGTGGGAATTATATATTTTGACAAAATTCAAACATACATCACTTATCACATTCTCTATTCTATTCTGACTCTCTTCTTTAGTTTAATTAGTTACAATTGGGTGAGTGTTCCTTAACCCTTTTGTGTGCAAATCTATTAAGTGCACTCCATAATAGTTTAACTGTTTCAAAATTCTAATGGAGGACTTTCTAAGTCCAAAGTCCTCCACATTCTCATCGCACATTATAAGTGGACATATATAATTATAGATTAACACTATTGTAATGCACTATTCTAATGGCTTGATTTTGTGATATGAACTTTCTTTGAAACTGAGTTGAAGAACAACAATGACAAATGATAGTGCTATTAAATTTGCATTCAAGTGCCATGTTCAAGAATTGGAAAAAATGGTCTCATTGATTGAATAATTGGGACGACCCTAAGACTTTCTTCAAATAGTACATCTTTCTTTATTAGCATTCAAAATTTTGCTTTTACTTTTACTGCAACGACCACAATATACAATATTATTAATTAAACTTTAAAAATTATCATATATATATATATATATATATATATATATATATTTGGAAACTTATTATGCTATTGTTTCTCATATTAAATAGTGTTTCCAAACAAATTATATTTTACGGAAAGCACCGAAAAATGTTGTCATTTACTGTTTTCAATTCCTCTTTCTAGCAGGTAGTGAACTACAATTATATTTATATTTTACCTCTTTGTTTTTTACATATCCTTCTTCCATTTTGCAAGGATAACTTTTTGAAGAGATGAAATGCTTCATCTCATGTTTGTCTTTGTTCTTATTTGTTTTGCTCTATATAAAGGATATCATTTTGGACCCAAACATGTGGCCCTACAACGAGATATAATAGCATAGACTCTTGAGGTACCTGTAGCTTGTTTTATGGCCCAAATTTGTTGTCTTTTGTTTCCGCTTTTGCTTCCTCCACCCCAATAATTTTTAACTGCATCCTCATAATTTTTGAAGTGACCATTTTACGCTTTATAAAGGGATTGTAGTCCTTTTGCTGTTAGTAGGGGGTGCAAGTAATAATTATGGGGTTAAAAAGAAGAAAAATCCTTCATTTTTACATCAAAAGTTCAAATCCAAACAGAAATAAAATCAAAAGAAACGGTCCATTGTCCTAATGTGGAATTGCATTTCTACTATTTCTGGAATCATGGTCTGATACTGAAGCCCTTCATGTTCCATGCTTCTGAAAATGCTTTTACAAATGCAAGCAGCACACCACCTGACATTTGGGGTATGATGCAAAATTGGAGTGTAAATGTGTGCAAAAGTGGTATAACCGAGCATGCTGTATAATCAGATGTTGGAATTGTACAGGTAGATATGATTTTGTTTGTATTTTGATGAGATATGAAGAATAAAGTTACCTAATATTCCTTTTTGTCCAATCATAGATGTTATATGCTTGTACTGCCTATGAAGCAGCACTATAGTGATATGGTGAAGATTTTCGTAGGACACTATTATTAGAGATAGGGTATTTCCCCTTCTCACCCATTTTAGATGGAACATGAAACATAGATAAGGAATTTTAAAACAAAAAAAAAAAATGTTACCATTTACCTTTTTATAACAAAAAGAAAGTTTAGTTGAGTTGGGTTCGAGAAACTCAATCACAGTTATAGACATAATTAAGATTTTTAAGATCCAAAAGATTTTAACAAAGATGGTTACACGTAATCTATGAAGATGGTTTTCACATAAACAAAGAGCTGTGACATGTGAAAGGGATAGTGTGCATGGAATGTAGAAGTTAAATGTGAATTAAAATGAAATAAAAAACATGGTTAAACTTTTCCTTCCTAAGAATAAGAAGCATAGTTAAACTTTTCATTCTTAACAATATGAAATTGAAAATATATGTTAGGTTGTAGTGCTGAGTTTCCTTTTTATATTTAATCAAATCATATTTAAAGATGCGCATTTAATTTTTAACTTAAAAGTAGAAGTAGAATTTTGTAGGAAATAGAAGGAATTATGAGTGGTGACATTAACACGAAAACATCTTCTATTCCACATGTTGTTTGAACAT
>Ga0209489_102609_pt1 | contig 36373 bp, 13 predicted proteins | sample SiratrowhiteBW_FD_187527 | JGI IMG/M metagenome (GOLD analysis project Ga0209489, IMG submission 187527) | Root nodule microbial communities of legume samples collected from California, USA - Siratro white BW (SPAdes) (version 2) | ecosystem: Host-associated > Plants > Roots > Nodule | place... | reverse complement strand
TAATATGATTTAATATATATATATATATATATATTAATATGATTTATTTATATACTAAAATAGTTTTATATTATTTACAACTAGAATAACCTTGCCAATTCATATTAGACTTGAAATGAGAAGAAAAAATGAAAAGGAAAGAGAAAACATAGTTTAGTATCGGTGGTTGGGTGCATCTCATATAGAAACATACCAACTATGCACTATGTATTAAGAGATATTAGGTATCAGTTAACACGTTTGTCTCTTTCAACTTGATTCAGTAATGTTCATACTGTTTGAGGCAAAGAAAACAAAGGTGGTAGTTAAGCCAGTGATTACGATGTTGTAATAGATAACACAAAAGTTGTAGAAAAGACATGTGTTAGAATTAAGGACGTTGGATATTTATTTGTCTAAAAGTTTGATAATAACTTTAAGGATGGGATGAGACCTTAAGCAATTGGTAAGTATGAAGTGTGTGCGTGATGATAGTTTTCAAAGATATTATTCAAAAAAATTATTTGGCAGCTCACTACCGCTAAATGTCCATTAATCTAATTAATAATTGTATAACATTTTAAAAAAATAATTATAGCATTTTTTTTACTAAAGATTAAAAAGATTTATAACTCCTTTATTATATATGACGTTTGAAACTTGTGGTGCATAGTTTAAACTTTATTCTTGGTGTTATGTTTCTCAAACTAAATTCCAAGACAATCTTTAGACTTTTAGATACCTAGATGAAAAAGTAACAAAACCAAAGGAGAATATTAAAGATTAGAAAGTAAAGAAGTGAGAAAAAAAGAAAAAAAAATGAACCTTAGGGAAAGTGAAAATAAATAAATAAGTTGTGAATGATTGATTGATGTGATAATTTTTTTTGTAAATTAGTATATCTAAAATATCAATTAAAATTAAAATTAAAATAAAAAGTATTATAACATTTTAAAAGATACAAAAATTAAATTTAAAACAATAAATAAAAATAAATTACTTTATAAAACAATTAAAATAAAAGTTATTATAAAATTTTAAAAGATACAAAAAATATATTTTAAAACGATAAATTAGAATAAAAAACACTAAAATTTAAATTTATTTATTTATTTATTTTAATATTTTTATTTTAACTATTTATTTTATACAATAAAAAATAAAATGTTAGTAAAATTATATTAAAAATTTAATAAATTATATTTAATAAACACAATTAATAATTTCCTAAATATTAATGAAAGATTATAACACGTCCATTATATTTAATAATACATAATCGACCAATTATGCTTAATATAATCAATTACATATGTTAACTTTGAAAATATGCGAAAAGTTTAGCCTATAAAACTTTTTTTTTTAATGTTTCAGTACCTTATTTTTTAAATTTTTTCTGTATTTCATTACTCTCTTTCATTTGTGTTTTTGACGTCTTGAAATAAAAGGGATTACTCTCAGCCGAAAACACTAAGTACATCTGTGAAAAAATGGAAAGACATAATAGTAAGATAAATACTCGACAATAATTCCATGCATGCATTAAATAAAGATACACCATTCTTATCTAACCACTTCAGTCACAAAATATCTTTCTTGGAGCTTTATATAAAGGAAAAGTTATGGAAAAGGAAGAGTTATTGGCTGTGGCCTTGAACATTTAAAACAATTTTTTTGTGTTGGTTGTTTAATCTTTTGATAATATTAATTTACTAGCTATCATTGTTTATTTATTATAAATCTTCCAAATAAAAATTTAAACATAAACTTCTTAGTATCTTGAACATTACTAGCGTGTTTAGAGCTGAGGAACTATACTTGAATTGGTACATAGCTCGAAGAGGTTTGTGAGAAAAAGAAAAATTACGTAGTGATAGAGTCTAGAGAAGGTTATGTACAGAATACTTAGACAATTGTATTTACGTTATAGTGAAAAAAAAATCCCAATCCTTGCATAAGTACCAGACATAGCATAGTTTGAAAGTAAATCCAGACAAATCTCGTGTATCTTCCTCTATTTCTCATATTCATGTTCTCTTATCTAACTAGTGTGCTAAATTTGGGAATAAATTTTTTCAACCAATTCAAAGAATATCTTTTTAAACTCATTCATGAACATTGGGGTGTTTCTTTTGCAACCCCTTAACTTTCATTTGCAACCCCATACAATTGAAAATTTCCAGATTACCCATGTACTATTATATGGCAATGGAGTAAGCACACCATTGTTGGTTTTTGCTGAGGTTGGTGAGGAGAGTTCGTGGAGAAGGTAGAGGTGTTGAGAGATAGATTTTTACGCATAACCGAGGTGAAGATCTAAGCTTAAAGATGAGTAGTTGTTTGAATTTTGAATTTTTGTTTTAACACTTGAAGTTCATTCGAGACTATATAATCCAAAGACATTCTAAATTATATAATCTAATAACGAAGAGTAATTACTTTCAAAATATACAATTCGAAAATCAAAATTATGTTTCAAATTATATAATTAGAAACAAATTTTTTTGAAATCAAATTTTACTTATAAATTATACAATCTAGAAATTAATGTTGACTTTCAAAATATAATTCAAAACAAAAAATTTACTGCAAGAAAATGTGTTCTAATTTATGCAATCAAGAACACAATTTTAATTTTGAGATTATACATTTCAACAATAAAAATTGATTTTTAAATGATACAATCCACAACACAATTTTTGAAATTAATTTTGACTTTTGTGCATTTCAGAAATCATTTCCAAATTACGTAACCCAAAAAATTTCTAAAAACAAAATTCGAAGTATTACACAACCTAGAGAAACGAAATGCAAGGAAAAGAGTGAGAGGGGTGTAGGGACTGAAAGAGAAGAGTGAGCAAACGCGAGAAGGAGGAACACATGAAAAACAAACATAAGAATTAAACGCAATTTGGTATTTTACTTAATCCTATGGGATGTAATGGAAGTTATGGCGGGGAAAAAAAGAAACGTCCTAGGCAGTCTTTCCAAAAACTCATTGGTTTGACCATCTTTTAAACTGCTCTTGAACACTTTTCTGTTTGACGACGAAAGTTCCATTTTACTAAAAATCTTCCAAAACTCTTCTAACTCATCTTAAGTTTCCCCGTGTCTTTTCAACATAATTCAACCGCACTCTTGACAGTTTACTAAATAAAATGTTTTCCACTCTCTTATAAATATTAATAAATGTACATTTATTTCATCATATTAATGAAACATTACAGTACGAAAACAAATAACCTTGGGATCTTACACTAAAAAAATATGCATTTCAGAGGGGTGCATGACCGTTGCATGCAATGAATGACTCTTAATTATTCACCTTGGATCCGTGAAACTAAAATGATTAGGGTCGAGGGGTTGAAAGATCCTTACAAATAATAATTAAGAACTTCGAATCCACGGAATTCTTAAATGAGTTTAACAGCTTGAAGTTGGATTTTCTATGAACCAATTCAAACTGAAAGGGCTGACGTGCAGAAGAAATACCATCTTGTGCCAGATCGCGAACTGAAGCCATGTTAGCTCACTTGATAATTATAATATTAGCTAAAACGCGTCGAAATTTCTTCAGCTGGAATTGTTTAAACTTACCAAACATTACATATTGACTAGGGTAAATTTACAGTGTTCAACATAATTTTGTACGTTCAGAGTTGCGTAGAGTTCTGAACCATCACAATTTCTTCAATTGACCTACAACGGAAGCGCTTAAATACATGTTAGCCTACTGTATTAGTTAGAACTTTCAATTTTCATACACTGAAATCAACTTTATAAACATAACGTTTCACAATGGATAATTCTCATTTCCAAATTTCAATGAAACAGTCAAGCGCCGAGCAAGAGAGCTGACATAATTTTGAGATTACATTTCATTAATCTTTTGGGGGAAAAGTTACATAAAATCAAATATATCAATCGTCTAAAGGATACCAAATTGCATTCAACAACACTATAACTTTAGACAGCAAGACCGAGCGACTACCTCCGAAAAATAGCAAGAAAGCACCTCAAGTACCCAACATGACACAACTCTCACCGCCTTGAGAGGCAAAATTTGACTTTGACATTCATACAGGAATATTTTGTACTAATGTACATAAACCACCTAGGTAAGAAAAAAGGTAAAAGAAAGAAGTGAAGCCACTGAATCGACTTCAAACTTAAGCCAAAAAGTGGTCCAGATGCTCCAACCATATCTTCCTCATTCGAAGGAATGAAACGTTAAAACTGCACCAGTAATTATGGAGAGCTGGGGAAAACGAACGGTTTTGTGCATCACCTTAATGACCCCTGATTATTGAGCTTCATAAATCACGAGGAAAATTATTCACTTGTCCTTCCTCTAGTGTATCCTTGCCATTTATTTTGTACGCTATCCTTGTACGCATGACAAGTGATTTCTGAAAAAAAAAATTGCTAGCAATCAAGTCTTCTCTAAGAAGCACTTATATGTATAAATGTTTCGGGAAAATAATCTCAGCAAGTGTACACCATAATCATACTCACAAAGCACACACAGAAAAGGAGGGATGGGGGAGTCTAAACCATTGTTGCCAAATCTCAGATAAGGTGGAGTGGCCAACCCCAAAGATAGAAAATAGCGTGATAGCCACTATGACACATTAAAATACAAGTAACAAGATAATCGCTTATGCTACATAATTGCACGATAGTTAAAATTAATTCAATATACATCATTAATAACTGAAAGTAAGTCCACATAATGTACAGCAGTAAGGGTTGCCATATCCATACTCGCAAAGCAAAAATATAAAAGGAGGGTGTGGGGAGTTTAATCCATGGCTGTCAATCCCAGATAATGCCATGGAGTGACCAACACCAAAATTGGCTAATAGCAGGATAGCAACATTGACAAAGATTACAATACAACTTACAAGATAAATCAATTATGATAGATAACTGAACACCAGTAAAAAACTAACCGAACCTAAAGTATGTCCATACGATAAACAACAAAGAAAATGTGATTTACAGTAGAATGCCTAATAAAGTTCCAGTGCTTGTGCAATGTGCAGTTAACTAAATATATTGGAGTTCAATCCTACATACTATCCTGGTTGGCTTTGATGAACTATCTGAAAAGTAGTGATCAATCAATAATCCACAGGCTCAAATCATTAGCAGTTTTGCAGCATGTAATATCAAATATTAAAATAAAGCATAAACTAGCAGTTTTGTAGCAACTTGTCAGTGATCAACATTTCTCTTAGAATTTAAACCATACAAGGACACAGATAATTACAGTAAAGCAATAACAAAAGAAAAAAGACCATCTACCTTCCCATGCTGGCTGTTAGTGATTTTCAAATTTTGGGTTATGGACCCATTTCCAGATGCGGGAAGAGTATTACTGCTAGCTGGATCTAAGTGCAATTGAAGAAACTGAAAGTCAACAATAAAATACGTAAGTACTAGATGATGGAAGGTAACCAAGCAGTCAAAAAGATTTTGAAATTCCGTTGAGCAACCAGTAGAACTGCACACCATTATCAAATATTAAAGAATAAATGTCATTATTTATCAGTCAGTAGCTCAGATAACTAATATAAAGAAATTACTGAGCTATTGACAGCTGCAAACACTTTTATTGCCATAATCCATCTATGGAGAGAAACAAACAACCAGCATGGAACTTCAAATATCCATTAAAACAATGAAGATCATGATATTGCTTGTTGGAAATTGGAGTATTGAATGTTTATTATCTTTCCAAAGTACATCAATTAGTGTTTAGCATAGTTCAATGGTCCTAAGAAAGTTGTGAATGTTTTAATTGTTCTCTTGAAAATAGTTTTTGCTATTTATTATCTTTGCAATAATTCTTGTTATAAAATAAATCAATTTAATGAGTGGAAGAGATACTCGAGCACATTCACGAAATTTCCTTTCTCATTTTCTCACATGGTTTCTGCTAGATATATAGATATATTTTGGATTTGGGCTTGGGCCTATCCCAATGTTAACACCTTGTATGATATATGTATACATGTTCCTCGATTGAGCTCATACACACTAGAGGGTCTATCACATGAATGTATATCACTTCTTTCTATATGGTATTAGAGTCTATCCTAATAAAATTTGTTGAGTCTACTGTGACACTCACTATTAGACTTCTATCGAACTACCTATAAATATCTAATCTCAAGCTTAAGATATCCAATCATCGGCATGAAGAGATGCGTTGGAAATTCCACATCGATTAAAGATATGGTCAAATTATAGTATTTAAGTGGGTACAAAACTCACCTTGCAATTGTATGGTTGAGTCAGACCTAATTCTACTTTCTAAGATGGGATTAGGTCCTAATCCGAATCCATGCCTTTCTGGTGGACTCACTGTTCATCAGTGCTTTTTTTCTTTTCAAAAATGTGTCACTTTGAATTTTCGCCATGCACTTTTTTCTAACTAGTTTTCACTCTTTTCTTGTTGCTGCCGCCACATCAGCTTGGTTATCACAAATGAGAATCATTTGTAGAGCTTCCCAAATATTAGTTCTTTAAACAATTTATTTAGGAAACCAAGCTCACAAGAGAAAGAAGTCATTGTTTTGTACTCTGCTTCTGCACTAGATCTTACTGCCACACTATGCTTTCTTGCAGGACTGGACTTTGGGACTGATGATTGGCATGGAATGTAAGTCCCACAACGTCTATGGACTTCAGACATCTACTCATGTTGGCTCGGGGTGGCACCCTTCTCTCATCATGCTCAATTAGGTCATCCTAACCTTGCAAGTTGCAACATGTTATCATGCTTCTGTCTAAGTTGTTCGTCTTGTCGTGTGAGTAGTGTCAATTAAATAAACATAGTGTTAGTTCTTTTTCTAGGAATGTCCCCAACAAAGCTTTCTCTCCTTTTGCTTTAGTCCACTCAAATATTTGGGACCCGAGTAGTGTTCAATATTATGTAACTTTCATTGATGCCTATTCTCAATGTACTTGGTTGTTCTTAATAAAGTTGAGTTGTTTTCCATATTTCAATCCCTTTATAATGAAGTTAAAAATTAGTTGTGTTTCTATTTGGACTTTATATAATGATAATGCTTGTGAATATGTCCCATTCTTTCCATACATTCATGACTTCCCATGTTATTCTTCATAGACTCATGTACATATACCCCTCAACAAAATGGGGTGGTGGAGCACAAGAATAAACTTCTTATTGAAACAACTCAAAACTCTTTTACTTCATGGCTATATTCCTTGACAATTTTGGGATAATACTATTTTAACGGCATGTTATCTCATCAATCATGCGTCATTTATTATTCTCAATCAACAAGCAAATACCTCACTCTATTTTTGTTGCTCCACCCATTAACTCCTCGTGTATTCGGGTCCAACTACTTTGTTCATAGTGTCAGTAGTTGCCTTGATAAATTGTCAACTAGGTCTCACAAGTGTCGTTGCCTTGATAAATTGTCAACTAGGTCTCACAAGTGTCTTTTATGTTACCCTTAGTCTCAAAAAATGATATAAATCCCTTAGTTGCTATTTGATTTCATTTATGTCAACTTCTTTAAGAATGGTTCGATTAAGTCAATACACGTGTAGAGATTCCACATAGACTAAAGATAAAGCTAATTTACAGTATATAAATAAGGACAATCTTCCCCTTATAAGCCAATTTTGTGAGGATAAGTTAGGCTTACACTCACTTCCTAATATGGTATCAAAGTATATCACCTACTATCAAGGTTTTTTTGACCTATCATGCCACCTACTATCATGTCGTTATTGGACCACTCACAAATATCAACTCCCACACATGAGATTTCAATGTCTTGATGTGAGGAACATGTTAGAGATCTCACATCGACCAGATATAAGGCCAATTTACAGTATACAAGTGGAGCAATCCTCACCTTAAAAGCCAATTTTGTGAGGATAACTTAGACTTAAATTCACTTCCTGATAACACCATTTTTTCATTAAGAGGGCATAATTCATGAATCTTCTTGTCAAAACACGTCAACAAAATAAGATTAAGAAAGCAAAAAAAATGGGCATCTCCCACTAAACTGGGGAACTATTGTTCCAAAAAAATTTTAGGTTAGTAGGTTACCCTCCAGAATCTTGGGATTCAAGAGTCCTATAGATATTCTTTCTTCTTTCTATTCTAATTTTTCCATCAATAATCTTTACACCAAGTGTCTCATTTGTTCATGTTCATAGTCAGGGTAGGGAAATACTTGATCCTATAGTCCTAAAATGTGTTTTTGTCGTCTACTCCTTTACCAAAAGGGATATACAAGTGTTACCATCCTCCTAAAAAATCATATCTCCTTCCATAAAGATCAAGGTTTTCCTAAACACCTTATCTTCAGGTGGAGAATGTGCAACAAACAAGATAAGGAAACTTAATTTGAAACTCACATTCTTCCTAGCCTTGAGTTTATCATTCTAGTGATTTGTACTTAATTTGTACTCCATACACACCTTCACTAGGTTAACTTGCATATATTCTCAGTTAAGGATTTGAGAAGTTTTTGAAAGAATAATATGCTATGTAAAACATCTATCCTCCAGCTTAAGGGAGTGTTGGAAATCGAAGCATTTAATGTTATTATTGTTCCAAGTACTTCAGTTAGTGTTTAGCATAGTTCAGTGTTCCTTAGGAAGTTATGACATTAAATTGTTCTCTTGAAAATAGTAGTTGTTATTTATTATTTTTGTAATCCTTTGTGTTATAAATAAATCAATCTGCTGAGAGGAAAAGATACTCAGGCACGTTCAGAAAATTACCTTTATCATTTTCTCACAATGTTTAAAGCAGTAAATTAAAATTATATCTTTATAATTACAAGATGATGAAGATCTTAGCACTTTATGTAGAAAGCTCAATAGCATATTGATTGACATACCTTGGGAACAGCTGCCTGGAAAACAAAATCTGTATATGTATTAGAGGTCAAATTCGTAAATGTAGCCTCGATAACTGTTGTTTGTGGGTTTCCTGGTTGTTTTGAGAAATTGAATGTCAATCTCAAGGAGTTGCTCTCAAATGCAGTTATAGATGGATAAACTGGTCCATTGTTTTCTATTCAAGATAAGAAAGAACAAGGAGTCAGTACTTTGGCTAAATATCATGCAATGATATTGCCCAAATGCTAAACAAAGTTAACAACCTTTTGGTGGGCTGGGGGCAAAACCATCCAATAGATCCATCATAGGAGCAGCATTCGAAGTTGATTTTGAAGAAAGTGAAACAGATGAGAGATCATCCAATGGTGAAACTTGTGCTTTGTTACTAGAATTGGAGGATAAGATGTCTACTGTAGATGAGCTGGTTTGGGCAGAAGGTGATCCAATAGACAAAAGATCCAAAAGAACATCATTGCCACTTTTTGAAGCTTGGCCAGCTCCTAAAAAAGCAAATAAAAGTCAGACATGCTACAAATTTGTTTGATGGACTTATTAAGTATTCATACTAAGTTAAATGAATAAATTTGCATTTTTCTTTCAACAAAATCCAAATCGCAACAACAACCACCACCACCACCAAAGCCTTATCCCTTTAGGTGGGGTAGGTTACATGGATCAAACAATGTCATTAGGTTTTATCAGAAACTAAATTTTCAATAAATCCATAAGAGAAAGGTTCTTCATAATGGTTTTTATTATGGATCAAGTGGTTTGAAAACTAAAGAATGCGTCATAAAACAATGCTAACTATGTTGGATGGGTGAAAAGCAAAGATGCATAAATAAATATGGTAAGTACTAAATACACAAAATATTGTTTTCAGCCATCACAATAATTTATAAGAGGTACAACAATACTAACCAGATTGTTGTGATGCTGGAGAAAGTTCAACACCCAAAAGGTCCTGTAGAAAATCTCCACCAGAAGAGCTAGGTGCAGGAGCATCATCTGAACTTAGATCAAGTAGATCTACAAGAGGAGCCACAGGTTTGGCAACACCATTTGGTAGACTAACGGAAGGTACAGTTGGAGTTGAAGCTGCGCCTGGCAGAGAACCAGCCCTCCTACCAATGAATGTTGCTTCATCCAAAACTGGCATCCTTTCTACTAGAGTAGACCTGCACAATGACATTTTCCTATGAGAGTGTGGTAGAATTCCATACTATAGAAATAATCTAATAAGCAGCTTAATTAACCTTACCAGATATTTTGGTGCTTTGCAATAATCGCATTGAATTCAATAGCTCTTTGCTGCAATTCTAGCACAAAGCTCCCTTTGAACTGAACAATAATTTCTCTGATCCTCCTATATCCATATTCAAAAGAGGATAAAATTTCCATGTTAAAAATAAAAAATATAAGAGGAAATAAACTTGCAGTGGGTGCATGAGTCTTAGGCATGGGGAGTAAGAAGGTAGGACAACCATGGAAGAAAAAAGTTCCCTCGATTCCTCTCAGATATCAAATTGCAAGCATATGATTTTAAAACTATCTTGAACCTGGTATGGTGAATTTCTACTAGAATATAATATTCCTAAATCCTCTAAAACAAAAGGGGAAGAAAAGAAGAAACAACACTATTAGATATAAAACTATTCATGAATCTTCACCTAATAGTTTAAACTTTTGGGTGAGTTGGTTCATGATATTGGTGTTAAAGCCTCTATGATCAATTGGCCATGGGTTCAATCCTTTCCACCTCCATTATTCTAAATAAATGTTGGATTTCAGCACAAAGGTGCTACATTTAGAGCCCAAAGGGTTTTAGTGTGACAGAGCCTGTTAGATACAAAACCATCCATAAGGTTTCACCTAACAACTTAAGTTTTTCAGGTGAATTGACTTTTGGCAAACTCCAATTTAAGGTGTGCTGTAGTAGATAATAACAACTTGAAAAACAGATCATACTCTGAACATGAAGGGAAGCGTGAAGAGAGTTTTAGTAATGCAACCAAAGCCATCGCTTTTGTGGTAAGATCTGATGCATGGCGGTTTATGGCAATCTCTACGATGTCAACTGCATCAGACTCAGTCACCTGCAAGCATGAAAAATTGAAGGCTGATAATTTTTTAAAAATTAGATTCAAAGAAAGAATTTTTTTTAGACTTTCCTATGTGCTGCTAATATATGAGCAGATTTAGGCAACAATTGTTAGAAGTTCAATCACTGTTAAAAAAATCTGAAACTCCTACAAAAAAACACAGGGCCGGAATATAAACTCATTCCTCTCTATAAAAAAAAAATCCAACTATGCAATAAGAATTAAAATGAAAAGGGTAAGTCGTAGCTAACATCTATGGTTTTAGCACCAACATATCATGCCCAGATTGCCACAGAACATGCTAAATAAACAAATCAAACATGCAAACCAAATCCCACCCTCACTCTCCCCTTCAATTGGGGAGAATTATAAAAACTATGAAAGTGACAACGAGGAAGTAGTACAAAGACCAGGGGCATTGTTAGAACGTCTTTTACTGGAAGGTCCATACCAATACAATTATCAACTTGTTAAATTATTGGTTGTGATCAAATGATATATCATATTCAAGCAACCTGAAGCAACAGTTAGACAAATTATAAACTTCTCAAGCAGTAGCACTCACTGTTATTGGATCTTCTATGTCAAGCATTCCAACATTACGGACTAACATGTCACCATACTCCCCAATGCACCACACTGTAATTCGAACTAGAGTCTCCTGATGAAAAGTATTAGGTAATATTATGAGAATGGCATCAAAAGAAAATTAATAGTGCCTAGATTTTGTCAAAGCAGAAGTGAGCACCTGTTCGGCTGACGTTTGAAACGCTCTATACAATGCTCTTACTGTATATCCATGAAGCTCAGAAGCATTGGTTATCACAACAATTAAGGCATACCATACTTCATCTTTTACAAAATTTCCAGCCTACTACCATAGAATAGAGATCAGAACATGCACCCAATATAAAAACCAAACTAAATTGAATGGCTCAATGCGGTGACAGCTAGCACCAAAACAACAACCGCAATAAAAGGACAGCCAATACATAAAACTCCCACCATTCAGGGGGCCTGCGAAGGTACAACGTAGCCACACCTTCCAAATAACAATCTCAATACACCATCAAATTTATTAGGTAGACATTTTGTGACCAACACATGGCCCACAACACAATTCTGACTCAAACAAATTGATGCCATGAAATCATATATACAGATGGCAGATTTTGAACATCGATACCTGAACCACCATCAAATCATAAAATGATAACAATAAGTTGGGAAATGTTAACATTATCCTTAGACAAGGATTTAGCTCCTCTGAAGAGCAGAGTTCATTTTAGCAGAAAAGGTGAGGAATTTTAAGCATAGATGAGAACGATTGATATTACATGCACATGCATAATCATGGATTTGTTAAAATCTAATCCCTTAATTTTAGCATTTATGGTTGAGATGTCTCACTTTTCCCTCCAGTGAATCATTTTCACTTTACAGGAATTAAATCGACATGTAAGCAAGCATCACTAGCCATGGATAGCCTAAAAAGCTAACATGCTTTTGAAATTTTTGTCTTTAAAATATTAACTACAAAAGTTTGTCTCTTATATTTATTACCTCAGACAGAACCTTGAGCATCTGATCAATGTACCAGATCTTCTCTGGGGAAAACCTGAAGCATTAATAAATAAATGCTAGTCAACTAAATATATCTATATACGTGTGTATGTGTGTGCAATTTAAGAAAAAAAAAATCTCTAATTAGTTCTAAATTGACAGGGGGTAACAAAGATAAGGACCAATGCAAAATGGGTCAAATGGCTTCATTTTTATTTTACCAAAGAGGAGAGGGAGAAGAAAGAACAGAAAATTCCAATATGTAAAGACTGCAAGGCCAACATAGGAAACATGTTCACAACAACCAACACGAGAAACAGTTATATCTTCTAAAAGAACTAATGCCGGTAAAGCATTTTCCTGTGACAAATCAAATGTCCTTTAATGACGGAATAAGTGATCCAGAAATTATTGATACTGAAAAAAGAAGAATTAAAGTCCACACAGTTGGCATCCTTCTCTTCTCTCCTTGCCCAAGATGTAAAAGGAAAATAATAAAAACAAATGAGGTATACTGAAAACGGAATGGCATTCAGCATCTTATAACTCACTTTGCTACAATGGAGCAAATTTTGGCAGTAAGGTCAGCTCTGAAATCCTGATCACTGACTTCCAGATAATCTATAAGCTCTTTTGCCAAGGGCTTCACATTGGTATCATTGACCAAAACATAAACAAGCTCAAGGGCTCTTTTCCGAATTGAAGCATCAGAATCCTGAAGGGAAGAGTCAAGCGATCAACTCCTATAATTCTAAAACAAAGCTCCTATTTTTGTCCCTAAAGTAAGCAAGGAAGAAGACAAATGAAATACCTTCACACACTCTAAAATTGTTGCACGGTGCCTCTGTACTGCCTGAGCATCAGCTGTTACAGCCCTCATTAGCATGTTTAATGCCACATATCTAAAGGAAGAAGGTAGAACAGTAAGATTCAATTCAATAATTAAATTTAAAAAGAAAAACAAAAACAGAAGGACAGAATGAAAATAGAGCTTGAAGAAAACTAGATGCAATATTAATTATAAGCTTTATAAAGTATTCAAGAAATTGAATGAGCACACGACTTATTTTATAGTAATATAGAAGTTATATGGACCTTTTTCTGTCAACGGCCAAAGAACAAATTTAGCCACAGCATAGCATATATTTTATAAGCAACATAGACAATAATATTACAAACAAGACTTTGACCAAAATAAATTCAAACTACATCAATTTCACAATACAGCCAAATGCATAACTGAACACCTCAGCTACCTAAATTTTATCCTCACCATACAAAATGGTTTTGTAAGGTTGAGTTAGACTTAAATATGTTTTCTACGAGTTATAATCAAGCAAATGTTGTCAATATATTTGGAATCCTATTCCTTTTTAGGGTCCATGTGTTTAAGAACTTCTTTCATCAAAGAATCACTTCTTTTTTAAAAAATAATCCTTTTCTTTGTTACATGTTTGTTTCAGCTTTTAAAGATAATCAGAAACTGGAAATAATCACAAATGGTTAGGATTCTTTGACACATGGTATAATTGGATTTTGTCCCATCACAAATAAAATTACATTTTAGAATACCTTCTTGTAAAATTAATTACTTCAAAAATGGTGATTTTCTGCTTGTAAACAAGCCTGAATTAAACTTCTTTAAAAATCTCTAAAAAACAATCACTAAACTATTCCATACCAAAATCACTTTTTATCTTAAACAAACTGGTCATTCCTTGACTTTTTAAATGTATTGGTAAGAAAATAATTTGATTGCTCAAATGACTTATAGCTCAACCCAAGAAGCACCATCCATCAATCACATTTTATATACCTCTTACAGTTAAATTTGTGTTTCTTTGAACTATTATAGTGAAACTTGCAATTTGAACACTCAATCTACTAGTGTTAGGAGGTTTTGATTAAAATTTCCAGTTAGTTATGAAGGAGAAACAATGACCAGAAATAAACCTGATATTGTTGTCACGGTTTGACAAGAATCTTCCCAGGATATTAATGGCTAGTACACGTAAACCACCATTATCTTCAATGCTCATTATTGTTTGAACACATTCATATAAAATGGCATTCCCTGCAACTTTATTTGACTCAGTCTTCGTAGCCACCTAAAACAGGCAGCAAGTGTAAAATTGTCAACCTTTAAATTTCAGAAGAGACGGCCACCAACAACAAGAAATACTAGATTAAAACTAATTTACCCATAAAACATTGATTTGGCATACAGCGTAGAAAACCTAAGAATAGTGAAACAAACAAATGACCTGATTCTTGATTACAACAAGTGGCTGACACAATTCATTAAAAAACTTAGCTTGGCCAGTTAACTGAAGAATTCTAACAGTAATTAATCACATATTGTAAAATAAATACTAGTTCCTGATCAAAATTTTCATATAGTATACAATTATAAATCTCCCTCCTTTCTCTTTCACCCTATCTATAATCCTTCAAAGAATTAGATAGAAATATACAGTGAAATTTGAAGACAGAAGAAATCCAGCTTCTCAATGAGCTTCCATTTCAACAGCTATTTATAATGCAAGACCCCTCTCCCCCTTACAATGCACACAAGAAAGAAGAAAAAGATTTTAAAACAAATCTTCAACTTTAAGCACATTCTACAAAGTAACCTTACATTAATGCAAACCAAATTAACCAACCATCCATTACATAAACCTATAAAAACATCTTCCTCTGACCAGTGCCACCCAAGCATGCCAACATCCAAAACCACAATAAATGTTTGATAGCCCTTTAATGCATTTAGCTGGAGCAGAATTTTTGTATCATTAACTCCTTGCCCCTAAATGTTTGTATTATAGGATTATGTACTCTTGGAAAGTGAGTTTAGACATAACTCAACCCTACAAAACTGGTTTATAAAATAAGGACTACCGCTACTTATATACTATCTTTTAGTATTATCTCTAATCAATATGCATTTGCATTTTTCCTAATACACTATCATCACGTCCAACATTATGGGACATGGTACATGGATAACATGGTGATTGACACTTTTAATAAATCTAAGATAAGCTCCATACCATATTAAGAAGTGGATTTAGACTTAATAACTAAGCCCTACAAAATAGGCTTATAAGGTGAGAATTGACAAAGGCATGGTCAAATAACCAAGCATCATTGTATGACTAATGAGCTCTATAATGATATAATATCATAAAATTCACCATAAACACACAGCTGACCTGGGCAAGTATGTCATTCATGCTGTCACTAGCATCAGCATCACCTTCACCCAGCACTCGCAAAAGTTTAAGCAATCTGATGTGGAGAAATGGGTCTGTGATGCCAGCAATATCATACTCTGGTGAATATGGACTATTCGCTAGATCCTTAAGAGTTCTGACCAAACCATCTGTGCATTTCTGTAATAATTTGTTCACAAAATGTTTTGTTACTATAAAAGCTGTCCAAATCATGGCAATTTTCAGGAGTTATTCATATAAATGCAATCAGAAGTTAACTTTGAACATGTATGAAACTTAATATGCATTTACAGTTCAAATAAGTGTATACTATTATTTATACCCAACAGATAGCTTGCAGAAACTAACACATGGTTCCGTGGTCTTAGAAACAGTATTCTATTTTTCGAAACTATTGAGTTTACAAACACCATAATGCTATCTAACGGAAAAAGCCTTTCCAATATTGCAAGGACATTTCAAATTAACTACCCAATAAATCCCATATTCTAGATTATAACTTTACTAAATTTCTTTTAGGTTATAACATTGTCAAGAATTCATGGTTGCTATTAACTCCCAAATGCCAAGAAGAATGTTCATATATATAGATAATTTGATTTGCAGCACAAAATATTTGTCATGCTAAGGCTATAGTAGATAAGTTTACCTCAAATCTTCAATCAATAAGTCATAGGTAAGTACACTATGTGACAGAAAAAATCATTTAAAAGAGATGAAAAACTACCTTTCTAATATGTTCAAGAGCTTCAGTGCTAATTTTACACAGATCTGTACAAAGCTGAACCCCAGTGATCAAAACCCCATGATGCTTCTCCCTAAGTAAGGAAGTAGCAGGATTGATAAAATTTTCTGCCAAGTCTGGAACTTTCTTTATGATCCTTATAGAGCATAATGCTGCCTATATAACAGTGAACACAGTTAACTTCTGTGAACGGATCTTTTCTGAATAATTAATGATTAGTCATCATTCAAGCAGTTGAATGGGAAAGTTTTTATTAATAACTCAAACATTAAATTACATTGCAAGGTTATAAATATTTGGAAAATGAGAATAGGGAGATCGCTAGTACATGTGATAATATAGACAAGACTGTGGAACCAATTGTTGCATGCTAAGTACTTGGGAGAAAGTTTGATAGAACTTTCACTCAAACTAACGAAAATGAAATAAAAAGGTACTGGGCGCAGACAACATTTTCCTGGTAATCAATGAGAAAGTTGATATTTTACAACCACTCAAAGCTTCACATCCAATCTCATAACTCAACAGTTTTTGTTATTTGTTATATGGTCAGGCATGATTATACATTCCAAAATTTACTGTGATGTCAAGTAGATTTAGCATGCTGAACAGACCACCCTAAGGTAAGGAAATAACTATAAAAAATAAGCAACCTCTTGTAGAATAGTAGAGAAAGTTACAGCACTAACCATTATATGTAAAAGCCAGTATGTTATTGTCACTATGTAGAAGATACTGTGTCACTATGAAACCATAAAACCATTCATGACATTTTCTCCCCCAGTATATGACAAAAAACACTGATACAATACACAAAGTACAATGAAAATTACCTTCTTCCTAATATTTGGATCTCGAAATTGCAACAATCTCTCGACCTCTGGTGCAAGATCACGTGCCATTTCAGCTGAACAAATGTTTCCTAAAGCACAAAGAGCAAGTCCGACTATATACTGATTTGTATGATTAAGATCTCTGTGATTCAGTTAAGGTTCATCAATAATCCATTATTAACATTCTTTCCTTCCCTCATCTTGTTTCAGTAGGTAGAAGATCAAAATAACATGTTTGTAAATCGCATTGTAAAAATCAGGAAATATATATAAAAATAAATCATAAATTTGACTAACAACTGGATACTGTTTCAAAGAATTGGTGACCAACATTAGAACTTCTTGTCTTTCATCAAGAAGCAACATGAGACCAAGATAACCTATCCTCTTTTCAGGAAATCCAGGAGATGCTATCAACTTGAGGCATTCCATTTGACCAAAATGTGTGGGGTAACCAAGCATGTGGATGAACATTAGCTTAGCCAGATTTCGGTGGCGATAGTCATTATCATTTTCATTTATTGCTGCACGAATGGCAGCACACTCTTTTCTTACAACAGCCCGTTCTTCTGCTGCAGTCTTGCAAGCACGAATGGCCCGGATCATGTCCCTACAAATTCGGATATTGAGAAATATGAACCCGTTGAGAAAAAGATATTGATCAAAATTAAAGTCAAACAGAAACTAAAAATTAAACACATCTCCTCTTTGCAACTTGCAAGAAATCTGGAAAAATTAAGTGTATTTGATCATTTAAACAGGAGGAATTTTGAAATAATAAAGTCAATCACAATACTCAAAAGAAAACACATGCGTAACTTCAATAACACAAACAAAACAAGATCTTGCCTATGTAAGTGACAGCATAGTAGAATTGTAATTCCAATTCTTTGACACAATATTTTATCTCAATGAGTCAAAGTTAGTATAGAAGCAGAGAGGACAACAGATACCCTAACTATTACCGAATCAATACAATAGTGCTTAAGACATAGCATATTGACCCCTTCCGAACCAGCCGAGTGTGTAAAAATAATGCTTTACATTGGAAGACTCCAAACCAGCCACATATTGTAACTAAAACCACAGGATGTTAATTTACAAATTCATTGCTTCACAAGGGGAATAATGAAATATATAAAATAAAATCAGCATGAACGTCCTCATGACCATTGACATCCTACTCAAATCCATTATCAATCTGGTAGGTTACAGTACTTAATAGGACAGCATCAGTGACATTCTGAGGATGAAGATCTATCACTCAGTAGCTTACAATGTTGCAACTACATATCTCTACGCTTAAGACTAACAATATACAGAATACATATCGTTCAAGAATTGTTCCAACGCTTCTATAATTACACGAATTAGACTCTGAGTTGCAATGTTTATTCAAGTTCAGCGCTAGAACCTAGAGTATCAACATCCGATTCAGACACTGAGCGAAAACCTCGACCAGCTAAGCACAACAAAACCAGCCACGAAATAAATTGTTAACATGTATATCACTAATTTCAGCTGAAAGAAAAACAGAAAATCGCGACCGTGCAACTTAAAATAGCAGTAAATTCCAATAAAATAAAAATGCAGAGATAATTTAGGATTCTTCCAAACGCAAAGCCCTACTCAGCTACAAAACCAGCACAAAAGAGGAACAAACATTCCAACGCATTGTGCATGATGTGAGAGTGTGGTCGTGCGTGTGAGCGTGTGCGTCGGCGTTGATCCAATCCAACCGACCAAGCGAAGAAGAGAAGGATTTAATTGCTTACCTCAAACGCGTTCCTGAAGAGAACGGGTTCATGATTGACGATGATTATGTACGGCAAGAAGCTCAAATCGGATCCAATTGCGACGAGGAGGAATCGGAGAAGGAGATCAATCGGAGATCCGAATCGGCGAAACGAAGAGAGATTCGGATCTGATACGAAGCGAGTGTTTGCGTTGTGTGTTGTGTGTGTGCGAGTTCTGTGAATTTTCAGAGGAAACAGAACAACTCAACACCACCGCACTTTTCTTTTTTCTTCCACTTTTGCAACGATATTACAATTTTAACGTTTCTGTCTCAAATCTCTGAAAAGGAAAAAAAATGAAAAATGGGTTAAAATTACAAATTCCAAACAATTAAAAATGATAATTAATTAGGGACAGTTTCGTAATTTAAACCCCTTTTAGTAAATTTTTTTAAAATAAAATGTTTCTCAGTCATCACCCTGTGAAAGAAAGATGCTACTTGAGTTTAATTTAAATGTGATGAAGACTTTGTTCCAGTCATCCAAAGCATAATTAATTTAGATTTTTTATTTCCATTAATGTATGCATTTTCAGTTTATAAACAAAATTTAAAATAACAAAGTGTTAGAAAATATTTGAAAAAAAAAAGTGTTAGAAAAGAGTCAGCAGCATCCATTTGAGTAACTTAAGTTAGAGAACTTTTTTTATTTGTAATTGGGAATGAAACATTAAAAGTGTTTATCATATAAAAGGTCATACTTAGTCGCGTTTTTATTACATTGTTATATTTTATATTAAAAAAATGATAAAAACATTTTTAAAATATAGGAAAAATATTTTTTTTGTCTAACTACAGCTTATTATCACTAACGTTTTTATTACAATATATTGTTTTATGTTGGGTTAAATATTAATAATTTTTAGATTATAAATTAATAGGTTTGATTAAAAAAAGAACATATAAAGTATGTAAAAAAAAATGTTCTTAAGAAATAGTTGAAGATAACACAAATAGAGTTACTATATATACATAAGGTGATGGTTTGTAAATACAATTTAAATATTTAGATTACAAATAAAAAAAATTGACCAATGAAAAAATATTTTGGATATTCCAAATAATTATTAAATTTGGGCTTAGAAATATCAATAAAAATATATTTTTATTTAGATATGATCTTTACTACATGCAAAACAAAAGAGAATTAATTTTAATTAACTACTGGGAAGATTTTTAAAATGTATAAAATGGACCGTTTAAAAACGGTTTTAAAGTTAAGCGGTGAATTTTCAAAATTAAAAAAGAAAAAGAAAATTTTAAGAGTGATTTAAAGCAGTTATTGAGTTGTTTGTTAAAAAATCTTACATGAGGGTAATTCATGGGATAATTTTGAAAAAGAAAATAATAACATTTAAAAGTTCAAAACTTTATTTTCGAAAAAATTATTAAAATGTATTGTGCATAAGTTTGCAGAAGAAAATTAAGCATTTATATTCTTATTTTAAAATATAATGTTATAAAATATTTTAGCATTTAACGATTAATTAAAGAAATATGAAAGATCTTCTAAATTCTACTAACTTGATTACTTTTCCTAAAAGCGCTTTGATTTTATGGTTGTGTCTAATTTCGTAAAGGATGGCCAATATCTAAATCTTCTACTTTATTCTCTACTTTAGTATATAACTTAATAATATTAAAAAATAATTTGTTACACTAACAAATAAAGATATTCTTAATTCTTTTAAATCGACTCAAATTTAAATATACTTAAATTTGGCTTTTAAAGTAAAATGATTATAGTAAAAGTTTAATAGTACTGGAAATCTTTGAATTGTACATGCAATTAATATAAAATTCACTAATGTATTATCTATACCTAAGATATATGAATGTGTTTATAATAATATAATATAAAATTAAATTAAATTAAATGTAAATATATAACTAAAATATTTATATAATAATAATTGATTAAATGACAAATAATTAATTATCAATAATAACTCTATTTATTTTAAATATTTTAGTTAGGTAAAAAAGGTTTATAAATAAAAATTAATCTTATAAGAAAATTTTCATGTTCACTTGTGTACATATAATTTCTTTTACTCTTATTCATTTAAATATTAGAAAATATTTTGCAGGTCAATTTTTCATGGTATTCAATAACTACGATGTAGCTTATTAAGAATATCACTCTTTTGAAGTAGGGAGAACTACGCTCTTTTTTAACAAGAACATCTAACGCTTACAGTGAGACTTGGGTAACACTTTTTCACACCACAAAGTTTTATGATTAATGTGAACTATCACTTCAACTTCATTCAATCTTAAACTAGACCCAACATTTATCAATACCATCAAAAATACTCATGAAAAATATTGAAGCCACTCTCCAACACACAATAATTGTAATGCAAAAGCGATAATTTAGTTTTATAATCACTACAAAATATGTATTATAACTTGGATATGTATTATAGTTGGTTCAAAGTGTTGTAATGAAATGTACTTTTTTTTCTTAACTTGATTTTTGTCTCTAAAGATAGGTTTTTTTAGTAAGATTTTAATAGGTCACGTTCTTGAAATAAAATTTTCTTCTTAACATACAAGAAATTACATACAAAGTAATCTCAAGTCATTTTAAAATAAATGAATATCACATAGGATGAAAAAAATCGAAAGCTATTCAAGATTGTTTGAAAATAAATTGTCACTACATTGAATCAAAGTATTATAACCCTTTGAAAAACAAATCGTATCACAATCTGAGATCATTTGAAAATAAATAAACACTACATCGAGTCAAAGTAATACATTCGTTTAATAAACAAAATGACCATTACAATATGAGATCGTTTGAAAATAAACAATCACTAAATCAGATCATAGTACAAAGTTGTTTCAAAATAAGCTATCATCATCCATAATTGTTTGAAAATAAACAAGCATCACACAGGATCATAATACGAAATTGCTTGAAAATAAGTAACCGCCATAATCCAAGGTTGTTTGAAAAAAAAAAAAATAATCATCACATAGAGTCATAGCATAAAGTCATTTGAAAATAAGCGACCATCATCCGAAGTCATTTGAAAATAAGCAACCATCACATTGAATCAAAGTAATATGAAGTTGTTTGAAAATAAACAATCATCACAATAATCCAAAGTCACTTGAAAATAAACGACCACCATAATCTGATGTTCTTTTGAAAATAAAACAACCATCATATCGGATCATAGCACAAAGTTATTTAAAAATAAGCGATCATCATCCAAAGTCATTTGAAAATAAGTGACCATCATCCAAAGTTGTTTAAAAATAAATGATTATCACATCAGATTAAAGTAATGCGAAGAAGTTTGAAAATAAGCAATTATCACAATAATCCAAAGTCATTTAAAACTAAACAACCATCATAATAATCTAAAGTCATTTAAAAATAAAGGATCATCACATTGGATCAACAAAATTTGACAAGTTGCTTTAAAATAGACGACCATCTCAAAGTAATCTAACTCACAACAAATATAATATCATTGAATCAAAATAATTTGATGAACTCTTGCAAAACATTTTAAACTCATTCATCCATCAAATTGGTTCACCTACACCTTATTTATGGATTTTGAGCTTTGAGAGCTTATATACCAACATTCAACGTATACTATGCACGTTATTATAAAATTCAATCAAATTATATGCAATCATATAACTTGGATATTGATATTTATATAATAATATTTGATTGAGCAGGTGTTTGGTTGAATCAATTTGGATGGATTTACTGTGTAAGAGGATGAATTTGGGTAGATGAAGGTTGTTTGGTTGACCTAATTTGAGAGGATGGATTAGAGGAGATTTGCATGATGAGATATTCGATCATTTGAAGAGATCTGAAGGGATGAAATTAAAAATTACGAAATAACCTTATAAGTGGATGATGATGACCTTGGAAATTAAAAAACACCCCTTTAAGTGGGTTTAGAGTTTCCCATGTGCAGTGTAGCATGCTGATAGGTGCAGCTTTGTTATTTAAAATATTTTTTATTCATCTTAAAAATAGTTTTATTTTTTTTAAATATAAAATTATTTAAATATCTAGTTAAGTTGATTCAGTTTCTATATTTTTTATATTAAAATCAATTTAATCAAATTCATTTCAATTTTTTACCTACTTATTTCACAAGGGTTAATTATCAAATAATCTTCTGGAGGTGAATTTGCCTTCGTTATTTTCAACAACTCAGTGATCAATCTTAAACCCTAAATCATAAACCCTAAACACAGGATAATATATATAATACAACACATACATATACTAGTTATATATCATATCGATTAGTGATATATCCAAATTATAGTATAGAAGTGACTACAAACCTTATCTTACCAATCGAATTGTGAAATTGAGTTAGATAATTTCTTTTTGCACTCCATAATTTCCTTATGAACCTCCATAATATATGAAAGTTCTCAATTTACCCTTTAGGATTATGAAAGTGACTTATGGATTGTGCAATTTACAAGTTAATTTTTGCATGAAAAAAAACTTTTAAATTGCAGCATCCATAAGTCATTTTTTTATAAAAAAAAAAATATCCAAATTTTGTAATCCAAGAGTCTTTTGGATCATACAATCCAAAAGTTTTTTATGTAATAAATAACTTTTGAATTACACAATCTAAAATATTTCCTTTCTTAAGTCCATCCATGACACAATATAGACACAAAGGGGCAATGACAAAAAGGGGGCAATTTGGTTTTTTAACTACCCTAAATGAGGGTGACATGGAAACTATAGAGTGTAAAAATAAATGACCTATAGTTTATTCTAATGAGATTTGTTGAGTTTATTATATCACCCGCTATCAGGTTTTCTCTATCTCATGCTCTAGGTGTCTAGTCATCCATGTGAGAAAATGTATTCATGAAGATAGTGCCTTTACTAAGAATAACAAATAGGCTTACACCTATAAATTCTGATTGAACTTATTTCAACTTTGACAAAGAATACCTACTTTGATTGAGTACAAAGATTCTAATTTTTACACACTAAAAGATCTCATATAATGGTACAAGAGTCATAAATATCATTGTTGGTGAGTTTGTCAAAAGAAAAAGATAACATTTACAAAGCAATTCTCTTAATGAGAGAGAGCAGAAGGATGATGAGTACTAAAGATGGGTCTAGTAAAAGAGTTTGATGGGATTAGAGGAACTCCCCATACGTAGTAATCTTCTTCTTCACTTTGTTCTCAAAAGGGTATTAGGAGAAGGATACGTGGGAAGTCTTTGATAGGTGGAGGAGGTTTTCATTTGAAGAAAGATATACAATGAGGGCTACAAATTCAATCTAGTTAGGTTTAAGGGTGTGGAAAATGTAAAAGGTTTGGAGAAAAGCCTCTAATGAATATAGAATGGGAGGTTATTGGTGATTGTCAATATCCTTATCCATGATAAGGAAGAAAAGTGATAAAAGGGTGAGACAAACCAACTATAAAAGGAGTCAATATGAACTAAGTATCATCTAATGAGAAGATTAGAAAACTCTGATGCGAAAAGTAGGTCAAATATGAAAGTAGTAGCCAAGAGAAGTTAGAGAGGTCAAGAGTACTAAAAGAAAAACTGAAAAATGTGACAAACAAAAGGAGCACAACAACTTGAAGACTCACAAGAACAATGAAACCAGATAGTCATTAATACAAATATAAAAAAATGTGTGGTTGTTTAAAAGATAAATTAAAAGACTAGTCGAAATAACAATGTTTAACAAATTATATTTGGTGAGTATTTATACTCAAACAAACAATTAAGAAAAGATCAAATATGGTACTTAGGTGATGATATGGTGTTAATTTTTGGAATTGAGAAGAAAATATGAAGTTAAAGAACTTTGAAAGCAACAAATTTATTAGACACTTTAAGGATAGATTTGATAAGAAAACTTAGGGTAGCATATTGTTGGATGATGTTGAGTTTAAGAGGATCTCACAAATAAATAAATAACAGTAATATGAAACAAATGTTTTTTTACGGAGAAAATAAAGGAGGTTGTATGGGAATGTAGATTTGATAAAAGTCCAAGCTTGGATGAACTTAATTTTGAATTTATAATGCAATTTTGGAGTATTGTAAGTGTTAACTTTCACAATTTCATACAGGAATTTAATTTCAGGAGCAAGTTTTTAAAAAGAGGGAATCCATCTTTTATCACATTCAAACCTAAGATGGAAAACTTCAGATCTTGAGAAGAGTATTAACCAATATATTTGATGGGGTGCGTGCAAAGATTTTATCAAAAATTTTAGCTAAGAGATTGAAGGTAGTGCTACCTGTTTTAATTAACCATAATTAGTATGTGTTTGTGGGTGAAGGAAATTCGATGCATAGTATTGCAATTGCAAAATAAGTGGTTGAAGAAGCTAGAAATAATATATGAAGGTTTTTTGCTTCCTCAACACTTTTTAATTACTATTTGCACCCCTACAACTTTTCAGATGTTTTATTTGAATGACGGATCCTTTTCCCTTCAATTTTGTTTTGTATTTTTACTCTGTGCGTGGTGTTTCGAGAAGCTTTGGTGTTAGTTTGAAGTTGGATAGGCTTTATTAGATGGAAAAGGTATGAATGGATAAAATAAATGGAGTTTTGGTTTGTTTTAATGGATGTTGCACATGTCTCAAGATCATTAATTTTGGAATAGAGGTTTATGGAACACACATTCTACAAAGTATTTGTTTGAAAAAAATACTCCTGCCAAATTAGAGTTTTTGGAACATGAATTTTGATTTCCGTATAGAACACTCCAAAATAGTAAAAATAGTATTTCAGAATGACTATTCCAAAACCTTCTTAAACAACCTTTCTAGAGCAAGTAGAGTGTAGGAAGCAAAATACAAAAAGAAGGGGTGTGAAGTTATAATTGAACTATGAAATTGGGCGGTTTCTTCCTGCACCCCCATATTTCAACCTCCATCCCTATAAATTTTAAAATTCCAAATTAACTCCTAATTTAAAAGTTTCAGTTTTAGTTCTGAGTTGTGTAATTCAGAAACTTCTAAATTGTATATTTTAGGATATAAATTTTATATTTTGAATTATATATTCTTAACTACACAATCCAAAACTAAAGCTGAAAACTCTTACATTTTTGTTGGGTGCGAAATCAAATACTTTTCCTATTCTGCCTACAAAGGTTACAGACCATGACCATAGGAGTGGTGTTCATCCTTACAGTCATAAATATACCATATAAGAAGATAAAAATAGAAATAATCTTACCACATCAAAATTGAAATATAGAACACATATTTATTTCATATACTAATTTATAGATATAAAAAAACCAGAAAAGTAAACTATAAATATTAATAATCAATGCCCAACACAACCACATGTTCCAATTGTACCTGAACCTGTTATATCCAGGTGTGAGGTACTACCACCTACCATTGATTCTACAATAAATACTTAAAATATATTAAAAATTTGTTTCCTAAAATAGCTAAGGATCTGATAAAACCAACTCATAAATGTATAAATTCTATTATATAAAATAAAACTTGTATTGTTTAGACAAAAATATATTATTACGTAATTATAATTTTATGTTTTTAAAAAATAACTAAATTTTTATTAAACTTTATAGTGTTTCTATTTATTTTTTAAATTTTGTATATATTTTTTTGAAATAAGTCATTTTATTCAAACTAATTCATCTAATGAATATTAATAAAGTTCTTTTAAAATTTAATTTTTTTTCTATGTAAATTTAAATATAGGCAATAGCAGGTAAAAATTAAAATATTAAAATATAAGAAATAGTAATGAAAAAAAATTAAAAAAAGCTAAAAACAAGCTAAAATTAACTTGTGAATTTTAACTTATAAACTAAAATTCGGCTTAGAAACTCTTCAAATACTAAATATCTTATCAAATACTTCTACAAGATCAAATAAACTTGTAAACTAAACCTTAGATTGTCAATCCTAAATTAAGTTATTACTTACAACATACTCTGAATATAAATATAAAAATAATTTAATATAATTTAACATTTGACAACTCATTTTAAATATCAAGGAAAAGACAAATACCAAAACAAGTCTATATCGTAGGTACGTTTTTACGAGTAGTTTATTTGAATTGAGAACATTGTAATATTACACAAATTAACTGCAACAACAAAAAAAACACACAATTTAAATCTCAAACATTAAGAAACTTGGAAACATATAACCTAATGTGACCATTCATCTATTCGTTCCATTTTAGTATGAAAATGAATTTAAATAACTTGTATCATTAGTTTCAAACATAATTGACTATATCTAATAGAATCCAAGAGTATTATTTTTTCTTATTTAACATTCCTTTTACTAAAATCCTTAAGAATTTAATAATGTAAAATGTCATAATGTCACTCACATGCAGTGGCTAGTGGGGGTCCCAACATGTCATGTCATCCACTTGTAATCAAATCCAGAGTTAGAGTTGACACACTCCGGTGGTCACTCCAATTATCATATTCCCCCTACCATTATTATAACTCTCCATTATTACCACCTTCAATTCTCTCCATTCCTTTGTCACTACTATTAACATCTTCTATCACCTTCAGAATACTCTTAACTTACATTGACATGTTCAGGATTGTTTGTGTTGGTAGAACTGCAAAAAGGGTAATTGAAACACTCATCAAACGCAAGTTCTGACATGCTCCACTAGGAAAAGGTTTTTCCTTGTTTACAATAATCACAAGCATGAGATGTATGCATGACACCTCACATAATACGTACAAAGTAGAGAAGAAAAACTCTTGAAGGTGTCAGAACTTTTCATGGAACAAAAACAAAAGGGGAGAAGTATATGTATACTATATAATATATCTTATATTTTATTGCAGAGAACTTCTGCTGGACATTAAAACATAATCACCAGAAGACAATCAAGAAATAGCATGCCAAAATTTCTTGATCTTACCCTCAAATATGGCCAGAGCGACCTACAATGAGCAAAACTAATTAAACATTTAATATTCTGATGACCACCAGCTTCTCCTTACAAGGATCACACTCTTTGAAAGAAATCATTAATTATACTTCCTGTACTTGATATCACTCTCCCCTCTCTAATTAAAGCTGGATTGGGGATCCAGTACTTTACTCCTAATCTTTGTGGTTTTATATACTTAGTGCCTGTTGGTATAACGCATAGAACTGATTCGAGGTCGAATGTAGTTATGATCATATAGAGATTGACCATATTCCACAGGCTTGATAACCACAGTTTCATGCTTCCTATCCTGCTCTTGAACTGCCCCAAATAGTATCTCATTGGTTTTCTCGTGGCTTTGCTCAAGGTAAGTGTGAGGGACTGATGAATGATATTGATGGCGATGATGATGCTTAAGTTGTTGTTGTTGTTGCTGCTGGTGCTGGTGCTGATGCTTTAGTTGCTGTTGTTGCTGAAGATCTCCTTCCCATCCGCTATAGAATGCTCTACTTTGCAATAGTTGTTGCATTTTTTCGGCATCCTTGGACATGAAAGGATATGTTTTCCGTGGTGTTGGGGTTCTCGGGTCAATAGAAGGTGGCTCATCTTCTTCAGGGACCACAAAGCTTTCTTGCACTGGCCAAGCATTTACTTGCTTTTGAGGTTGCTGGTACAGCGGTTGGCTTTGAAATTCATAGCTCTGTGGTCTTCTTCTGAAACCAGGAAATAACCCTCCCATTATTTCCACTACTGATGCCCCAGCATTGGTAAGAAGCTTCCCAAGGGATCCAAAGAAACTTTCTTCTTGCTTATCTGATTCATCTTCTGATGGAATTAAAGGAGGCCTCACAGACTTCACGGGCTTTTGATATGGACTTGGTGAAATGCCAGACACTGCTGGATACTCAGCCTACACAAGCAAGAGATGATTAAATGACTCAAGTTTTCTGATAAATTCATGTAACTATTGCAAAACCCGACTGTGCAGTTTTAGAAAACAAAAGGACTTTAAATTCTGCGGCTATGGCAAAAAGCTAAGATAAAAAAGGATAATTTGAAAACTGTAGCATAACATGAAATGAGAGATCTAGACCTGTCAATATATAGAATATGTTAATTTCATAGGTGCTGCATAACAAGGAAAACTCCAGATATCTACTTGCAATTTTTATATCTGATTTACTATTATAATGTATCAAAAGGAAGGAGAACTATGCACTCACATCTTGAGATGATACAATTGTACCAAGTCTACGCTGTAATAATGCAAGCATATAACCAAAGAAGCCAGCCCCAACAAGCATTGCAATACCTGAAAATTGATGGTAATAAGCCTTAATGTGTAATTGAAAGTTTTTCTTGAGAAAGACTGTAGAATGATTTAGTTTACCAAGTGGAAATCCATTTTCATATTGGTAAGCACAATCATCAAAGTGTAGTTGGATCTCCCTGATGGCTTGGTTTCCCCTGTCTATGACAAGTAGGGAACAACTACTTCCAACATAAACCACATCAAAATCATTAGAAAATTTAGCTTCTTCACTTGGACCATCAACATGGCCCCCTCCCCGGCTCCATTTTCCACCAGCAATTGTTGTAACACCTGAAAACAGAAACCTCAACTCAACAGAAAGCTCTAACCTATGATTCTATTGTGAGAAGTAGAACAAGGGCCTCATGGGGAGAGGAGGAGAAAGAATTGTCCAGTTTAACATAATGTTTACCTGAATCACTAATCTTTCTAATTGCCATGTTCATTATATCTGCAACATAGATATTTCCCCGATTATCAACAGTTATCCCCTTCGGGTGATTCATCCTAGCTTCCCTAAGCCTTCCATCAACATGTCCAGAATATCCTTCAGCGGATCCTGCAACAAGCTTCGGTCTGCTATCTGCAGAATTGTAAAGCAAATGCTATTACCTTTTTAAGTAAAGAAAAATATATACATCCAAATGGATTCAAGCGTGGCAGAGAAATTTCAACAAAAAGAGAAGTCCCACAGATGCAGCAAGTCCAAAATGCATTACAGTTATGTTGTAAAAGTTTGATGCATTTTTATAAATCTCGCAAGCAAGAACTAAAGTGACATGATCCAATGCAGGGTACATAGCACATTGAATCAATAATCTGTGATACAACGTAAAAGGGATTTGAGCAAGGAGGAACGTGAACCAGAAATGACAGTTGTCAACTAGCCATCTATAACAAGTATTTTGACACGAAAACCATATGATCGACTCTCAGACAATAGAGAGAATAATGAACTTCGAGTTCAACCACAAAAAGGGGAAAAAATGGTCTAAAAACATTGCAATTGACTTTTGCAATAAATTCTGAACAGAATGCTGTGGTGAAGTAGGAAGCAAAACCTCACAAGTTTACACTGCAAGAAATTCAAGGTTTTCTAATAATTCCTAATAGATCACAAAGTAGAGAAACTCATAATTTCCAAAGTCACATCAAGTCCAATTTCAAGAAAACCTCAGTCCACTATAACACAGTAAGAGATCACCTACTTATGCTGATTTTGCAAATTAAACAAAAAACAAACAAATCAAATGGCAGATTGAACATGGAAAATGAGTCAGATCACAAACTCAATCTAGCATCCAATAAAACGGACACACTTACACAAAGAAAGCGATGACGAAATCCTATAAATGTTACTATTAACCGAATCCAGAATAAGAAGTTCCCCATCGGGCAACACCTCAACCGCATAAGGTTCAATTCCAAGCTTGCTTCCATCAAACACAGTCTCCACAGTGTACCCACTCTCGAACTTCATCATCGACTTCCCACCAACCGCTGCAACAATACTCCAATAACACATCAACAAAGAATTCAAGTTAAAAAAAGGAAAACGCAATCCAAACTGTGCAGATTCATACCCGTTTTGGTGGGTGCCTTGAGCGACCACGCCCATTTGGTGAATGCAGGCACGACATTGGAGAGAAACCCACTAACAATCTCTGAAAAAGGAACAAACTTTGAGCTAGAGAAGTTGAAAGGATGAAGGCAGAGTGAAAACTGCAAACAGGGTTACTCACTGGCCGGTAATGTGGTGGATGGTGCAGCTGAGACATTGCAGAGTAGAAGAAGAAGCGTGAAAGCGAAAGGCAAATGGAGAGTGGCCATTTCTTGTGGTGGTGGTGGGAAATGCAGGGTGTGGTGAAGGAGGAAAACCCTAAATCATTGAGGTGAGAGAGGTGGTGGCAGAGAGTGAAAGAGTGGGTTTTGAGAGCTTAGAGAGTTGAGTGTAGTGTGTGGAGAGGGAGGGGTGGAAAAGGGGAGGCGAAAGGCAAAAGAGACAAGAAAAAGGAAATGGAAAAAGGAAGAGGAAGTGGTGGACCATTGGAAGCAAGAATGAGGTTAATGGAGAGAATCATGAACCGCCATTATTGTCTACCTTCTTCCTCTCATATTACTTTACTTTACTCATGTAACTATGTATTCACGACCGTTAATTCTTTTCTTTAAGGTCAAATACACGTTATTTTATTTCCCCTAGGGAATTGTTTTAAAATATGTTTTGTTAATAAAATAATACATTTTTATTACAAGTTTAAAAGAATGAATGTTGTTGACATTTTTATACTTAAATATCTGACTCTGTTCTCAGAGGGAAAATAAGTAAACAGAGATAACGTAAATAGCTGAAAGAAAAAAAGAAAAGAAGACAGATATAAGAGAAAAAGTATTATCTGATGGAGAAAAATAAATGAAAAGTAAAGTGAAACAAAGATGATCCAATTAAAAAAATAAAATAATAGTTATCTTCTAAGATATTTAATTTAAAAATATATATTATTGTTTTTATTATTGTATGTATATTAGTATTATTTATCTTATTGTTATTATTATTATAGTTTTATAACTTTTTAGTGTAATAAATAATATAAGGTTTGCCAGAGTGTGGGAATATAATATATTAAAAACCACAGGGTAGTAGCTAATTCATCCAAATTATTTTTCTATTTGAAAACTTTTTAAGGGAGTCTCACCTTTTCTTTTTATGACCTAGGAGTGGTTAAACACTCCAGGTAAACATTTTTTCAATAATGTTTTTCTTAAATATTCAGATAGACATTTTTCAGTAATTTTTTTTTTTTAGTTGTTTAAGACTCGCATTAACATATTGTGAAATTAATCATGCCATATGTAGAGTGTTACTGTAAATATAAATGAATATATAGTAATATTATGAAGGTAAAGATGAATAATTATCAATTTTTGTTTCGGTAGATTTATATAAGATGAATTATATAAATAAATTATTTATTTAATATATTAGGTAAGACAAATATTTTATATTAATGATTCATCTAATGATCACGGTTTTAGAAGAAAAAAAAATGTATGTATGAAATTTAAGATAGATACTTTTTAAGTATATATAAAACATTATTTTTCTTATCCATAACACTTTTAGTAGATGTGAAGTGGATGAGATGTATATTATAAAGAGTAATTATGATCAAGAGATATGAGAAAACATAATTTTTTAATAAGTATGTGTGCATATCAGTTCTTCTTATTTTTGTTATTGTGAAATATTTTGTAAAATAACTTAATTAGATTATTACTTTTTAGGATTATAGTAAATTTCAAATATGAAAGTGGAAAGAGAGATCATGTATTGTTGATTTCCGATAAAACTAAGATTTAAACATAAGTTGATTTTTATTGTAACTTTATAATCACATAAGTGAAATATTTAGATATTTAATCAATATTTGTTGTCTTATAATGACATCTAAAAACTGATTTCTTCTTCAATATAGATAGTTCAATTTTATTTTCCTAATGATAAAATTTTTAAAATAAAAAACATAGTTTTATATATATTTTTTAGTTAAAATATTTAACTATTGTTACTAGAAATTTCATGTATTTTAAGTTTTGATTTAGAATCAAACCATTATTACTTTGAACATAAATTTCATAAATGTCAAATTGTAGAAAGTCTTACATAAATTTACTTTGAACATTATATGGTTCAGATAAACTTTAGACTTTTTTAATTTACTTTTTTTAATACAAATTTATTAGACCAATATGTTCTCATTTGACATAAAATATAAATTTTTATAGTCTAATGTAAATTTAAGTCACGTGTATTTATATCCAATTATTAATAAATATAAAAAAACCTTAAATAACAGACATAAAAAATTGTGGAATAAAATAAATAAATGGTATTGAATATATTCATATTACCATTTTCTCAATGGTAGTACTTCTTACTATTCAATGCATTAGTTGATGGAGTGTGTTTTCTTGTTGGTGTATTAAAGGATGATTTGTTTACACATTGAAAGGAAGAATAATAAATACATTGACAACCTCTTGATTAGCTTGTAGAAACTCAAACCATGATTCTTTTACTATGCTGTACAGAGGGAATTTTTTTCCCCCAAATTTTATTGAAACAGTCACATTTTTGTATTTTTAATTTATCAAAATAGGAAATAGACAACACTTCCCTCCTCCAACTACCCACATTCAAGAAAAAAAAAAACATCACATGAGGGTTCATGCCCTTACTAATAGTTATTCCTTTTTCATATAATATCTTATAACAATTTGCATTATTATAGCTACCCTTTTCTCATAAATAAATTGCTCTGTGGTCCACAACATCAAGCAACTAATGAACCATATGTTTCATCTTTGGCCACATAATTTATTTTCTTCTGGTTTTGGCCTTCAATTGTAGTAGTGATAAGCTTAAGAATCTCACAAGTGCAAGAGAATGATTAGCACCATGATGAACTCGTAGAATCACCATGAATTAGTTATTACCATCAAAATTCCCACTCCAACCCTTTTTGTGGTGCAACCTCAATTAATGATCATGGGTCAGATCTAGTTATGCACAATCCATGATCATGATGGTTTTCAAGACCAAGTTACACTAACCAATAATGTTGGCTATATATATATACATACATAGCTGGCAATATGTCATGCCACGTGATGATATTGTTGTCTTGCATTACAATTTGCTATTGCCAATTCAAGTAATGGTTGAACTCATCAAGATCAGATTCAACATTTTATATTATATTATAATATATGATCCTTCCAGAAGCAGAAAGCAAATAGAGACACTGTGACAGAGCAAGACAAATGTGGCCAATTTTCTATTCCCTCCTCAGACAAACAACAAAACCACTTGCCCTTTTACCAATGCAGTATCAGGAAAACTGAGATGTGTCTTAATGAACTAGCTGCTGGACAAAAGAAGAAATTTCTTTAGAAATTTATTCATGCAACAGGCTAATTTCTGCAGACTATATTCTCTCAAAATTCCACGAGATGGGTCATTTTGCTCCTCTGTTAGGCAACAATTCCAAGTGCCAATAACATATTCATCATGTGTGTCTAGTATATTCAATTCAACCTCTATTTCATTTTCTATCATTCACTCTACCATGTTTCACACTACTCATGAAATTGGTTTTTGATTTAAAACAATTGTTTTGTTATGAATCTGTAACTAAGCAAATGTGTTTATGATGCTAAGATGTTGGTTCATCTATGAAATATGTTTGTCTTTTTGTGTGGTGTCTTATTTGTTTGACACTTTTTGTGATTCCTATGCCTTGCTTGGATTTCAACAATGGGGTGATTCACATAGACATAGGTTAGTGCAAACTGCCAACACCTACCTACGAATAAAAACACAGTACAATATATTGATATGACAAATTATGTGCAGTAGAAAGAAATGAAAAAAAAATCATAAAAGGGTGACAGAAAATAACCTAATGGTATTTATATAATATTTGAAAGTGGTAAAGTTTGTGTCTTTAGCAAGTTGTATTGGAACACAGCTAGTTCTTCCCTACCAAAGAGAGGCCAAAGAAAGAAGTGAAAAATTGTTGCCTGGCACCCACAGGCATAGTTTGAAAAATGGTAAACATCAATATCAGGCACTTTACACACGAGAAGAACAGTAGTATTAGTCATTTTACATGTTAGTAATTCATATTTAAATTAAAATTGTTTTTAAAAAATATTTTCTACATTTAAAATTCAGAATATAGATATAAAATTTCAACCGTAAAATTATTCAGACATTAGAGCATTTACGCTATTATATTTTTCATTTATGAAAAAAAAAAAACATTAGGAGTCGGAATGGAAGAATCTTGACAACAATGATATTCTCTTCGGTTACGGACCAAAATTTTGGTCCGAAAGAAACCTCGGAAATTGGAATTGGGCTAAATGGCTTTTGGGCTGTAATTATAATTGTAAGAAGGTTCAATTAAGACTGCTTCTTCCTGCACCTCCATATTATATCATCTTTCTGCACTTTCATAATTTTCAAAATTTCTATTTTCAAAATTTCCATAATAGACATGAGTAAATTACAAAATTATCCCTACTGTTATAAAAGAAGGTTTTCCATGGAAGGGGTGCGATGCATTTCTGAACAGTGGTGGAAGGTATCGCAGTGGTGGTAGAAGGTTCCTACGGTGTTGGAGTGGGGGGTTGAAGGCACTTTGGGTGGCTGTCAGTGGTTGTGGGTGGCTGAAAAATAACAACCGTCGTCTTCGTCGAGGTATCTGTTATTCATTTTTTCTGATTTTCACAGATTGTAGAAACTGTAGAAGTTTAATATTTATGGATTCTGTAAGCCGTAAGTTTAAAATCAAGATTTGTGCCTCTTACGGATTACACAAACCGTAGTTATTTTAACATTCGTAAGAGCTTACGGTTTTTAGAAGCCGTAAGAAGTAAAAAAATGCAAATGCTTCTACGGTTTCTACAAACTGTAGAACATTTTTTTTTGTCTACGGTTTGTAGAACCCGTAAGCAGTAAAAAAATGCAAATGCTTCTACAGTTTCTACAAACCGTAATGTCTATTACTTTTACGGTTTCTATAGACCGTAAAGCAGAAGTGACTTGAATTTAATGTGATTATTTTAAATATTTTCTTCATTCTATCATGGAAGGAGAATATTTGAGTAAAGTTTCTGAAGAAGTAGATAAGATATCAGCTATGGAAGAAGCACATCAAAGTAATGTTATGGTTAAGGAACATAAATGCGGTTTACATTTTTCAACGAATTAGGTAAATGAATTTACTTATATTAAATGCTTTTATTGGATAAATTGGGATAGTGACTTTGAAATTTTGTTAAATTTAGGTATTTCCTACCAGAGATAATTTACTTGAATGGGTGCGGAAGGTTGCTTTTCGTCTTGGATTTGTGGTTGTCATATTGAGATCTGATAAGGCAACTGGTCAACAAGGAAGGA
>Ga0209489_102608_pt1 | contig 36377 bp, 19 predicted proteins | sample SiratrowhiteBW_FD_187527 | JGI IMG/M metagenome (GOLD analysis project Ga0209489, IMG submission 187527) | Root nodule microbial communities of legume samples collected from California, USA - Siratro white BW (SPAdes) (version 2) | ecosystem: Host-associated > Plants > Roots > Nodule | place... | reverse complement strand
TATATATATATATATATAAGAGAAATGTTGTATGAATATGAAATTTGTTTAGGAATAGAAGTGGGTTAACTAAAGATGACACTTAAATATTTTAATTATTAAAGTAAAAAGTGTCTAAATAAAGAATAGTTAAGTAACTCAGATTCATTTTAAGTTAGTCACATTCTCTTTAGAAAATATTTTTTCTTTGACTTCTTTCTAGGTTTCTGATCTTATTTTTCATTAAATTTAATATTGGAGATCATATCTAAGCTCATGGTAGTGAGTATAATAAAGTGATTCAATTGGAAGTTGGAATAGAGTAGTTCAATTTTTGCTCTTTCCTTAGGTCAGTTATTAGATTCTTCCTTTTTCTTTTAGTTTGACGTGTTGTATGTGATTATTTCATGCATGTCTCTGTTAGTTCAGAACTTTATTAATGCCATCAAATAATTAAATAGGTACTATTGGTGCAAGTGAGAATATCTCTTCAATCCTATGAAATTGAAGCCTGTTTGTATGTATTGCTTCTTCTAAATAGGTAAGAAAAGTTATGATTTGTGACTTGTAGATGTTACTTTAAATTTCAATAGGACTGTAGTATAAGAGAAATGTATGTTGAAGTGACCTAAAATTTTTTATGTTTAAGTTTGCTTGTAGGTTTGAAATTGGGTATTACTTTAGCTTGAATTGGTTTTAAGATGTACTTTAATTTTTGTATAATAACTATATTAGAAATGGAGTTTGAAAAGCTGATATCAACATCCGATCTCGTCTGGACAAAATAATTTTTTTTAGAAAAAATTGAAAAATATATAGTCAATTAATGAAAATGATTAAAAAGCTTTTAAATAAATGTTACTAAAACTAAACTAATAATTCTCTGTTTAGTGGTTAGCATAATGACATGCAATAATATTAAAAATGAGCATCACATATAAATAACAATTCTTATAAATAAAGAATCTTAATAATTAAATAAAAAATGAATTCATACATATAAAATTGTTATGTACAAAATAAATTTTAAAAGTGAGCAAATTTAAATCTATGAATAAAGTAGTAGATATTTTTAAGAAAATGTCTTTTAATTAAAAATATTAGTAATAATCTTCGTCATCAATTTTAATATATATGTATTTAATACACTATTAAATATCTTAAAAAATTGATACTTCTAGTTAAGTACATATATTTAAAAAGTATTAAAATAATATGAAATATATAATTTAAAAAAATTGGTGAGATGTACAAGTTTAAAATCTAATATAATTTATAATTGGCGCAATTTATAGTGATGTAATTAATCTATGAATATGTATCAAGTGTGAGAAAAATGCCTGACTTTAGAACATGTAGTACGAGAATGATTTGACACCAAATATAAATTTTGTAGGTGCAATGTTTGCCTCACAAAATGAAGAACAAGGATTAAGGGTTTTGCAATAGAATGAAAAGGAAACACTAGTTCTCCTATTTTAACGTATATCCACTATCATTTGTGGGATCCTTTTTTGTTTTCATCTGTTTCTCTTCAATTTTCCTTCTCGAGTTTTCAGGGTTTTCAGAAATGTTCATGCATGACAAGGGTATACCCCGCACACCGTTTGGTGCAAACCTCCAATGGATGGCAGCAACACCTCAATCCTTCTAGGATCATGGAAGAACAAACTGTTAATATTACTACAAAGGGAAACTCCACAATTTCTTTCCCCATTGTGTGTCATTCATACCGTACTCACTCTGTGGGCATCGTTTATGGTGACAACCCTTTATCCAACTCCTTCTCACTCGTAATCTTCAATCTCGCATTCATCAACATCATCACTCGTATTATCCGATTTCTTCTTAAGCCCCTCAGACAACCTTATATCATATCTCAAATCATAGTAAGTTTCCTTTTGTTACCTTTACTAGGTTGTTCTCATTCTATAAAAATATGAGACAGTTTCCTTACAAATGAAGTTGTTGTTGTTGTTAATATTAATGTCAGATTGTATGTATATATACAACACCTTGTTGTGTGGCATTGTGATGATTATTATCTAATACAATGTTGTTAAATTTTGGTGTATATTTGTAAGAGTGGTATCATCGTTGGACCTTCCCTTCTGGGGCGCAGTATGTGGTACCAACGTCACATGGGATCCGAGACAGCCCAATTCCTAATGCACAATCTTGGAGTAATGGGATTCATGTTTTTTCTCTTCATATATGGTGTGAAGATAGATCCAAATATTCTGAGAAGAACAGGGAAATTGCACGTAGCTACTGCATTGGTTGGCATTATTCCAACAGGGATAGTGTTTGCTGTGGGACTAAGCATGAGAAAGAACATGGATGAAGATATGGCAAAGGTTTCTTCACTTGGAGTAATAGCGGGGTTCTTGGGGACCACATCGTTTCCTGTTCTCTACCATATCCTCAAAGAGTTTAACCTTCTAAATTCAGATGTGGGACGAGTAGCATTGTCCACTGCAGTGATTGGTGACACAATTGGCCTAAGTTTTATCTTAATTTTTGAGGCAGCAGCTCAAGGAGAAGTAAAGATGATAAATGCCTTGTGGTATTTGATTTGTGTTGTGCTGATGATGTCGTTCCTTGCATTTTGTGTTAGACCTGCATTGATATGGATCAACAAAAATACTCCTGATGGGCACCCAGTACAAGAAACCGCTATAGTTGCCACTCTTCTAGGGACTTTTGTTATGGGCTTCTTAAGTGACTTGTTTGGCTTAGCCATTGCTAATGGACCATTGTTTTTAGGGTTGGCAATTCCAGATGGGCCTCATGTGGGAGCAACACTTGAAAACAAGACCTCAACAATTATCAGTGATTTTCTTCTACCATTCTCATTCATTCTGGTGGGATCATATACTGATATTAATGCCATGACTGCTTCTGGTTGGTCCAACCTATCACCATTGTTTATCTTGGTTCTTGTTGGCTACTTTTTAAAATTCTTTACCACTTGGATTACTTTACATCTCTTGCGAGTGCCATTCAGGGATGGACTAACCCTCAGCCTTATTTTGAGCTTGAGAGGCCAAGTTGAACTTATATTGTTTGTGCATTGGCTAGACAAAAGTGTAAGCTCCACCTTTAATGTTCACATTTTTGTTTATTTAAGTCTGGTTTAGAATTTGATCCAATTGTTGTGGTTACAGGTCTTAAAGGTGCCAGGCTTCTCGCTGTTGGTTCTTATGACAATAGCATTGACAGGAGCTTTCTCTCCTTTGATCTCTATATTATATGATCCAACAAAGCCATACATGGTGAACCAAAGGAGGAACATTCAACACCACCCTCCAGACGAAGAGTTTAGAATAGTGTTATGCATTTTTGATACTGAAGCCATAAAGGGTCTCATTCATCTACTTGATATCTCCAATCCAAACCAAAACAACCCCTTTTCAGTTTCAGTTCTTAGACTCAGTGAGCTTGTAGGTCGATCCTACCCTTTGTTAATAGACCATGAAAAGCAACAAGTGCCTCCCACTTATCAATGGTGTAGCACCATAAATGTGCTTGAACGTCATCAAGAACTCAAAGGAACATTCATGAAGCTTCATTTCTTCACAGCTGTGACCCCAAAAAAGACCATGTTCCAAGATATATGTGAGCTTGCCCTAGAAGAAGAAGCTTCTTTAATCATCTTACCTTTCAACACTGACCATGCAGTTAAAACAGTGAATTCACAAGTGTTGAAGAATGCACCTTGCTCAGTTGCTATTTTCGTTGACAAGGGTCTTCTTGAGACCAACGCCTTAGGCAGTTTTCGTCGAAATAATCATCGATTTGCCGTATTGTTTCTAGGGGGTGGAGATTCCAGAGAGGCCCTTGTTTATGCAGATAGGATGCTTGCTCACCATGAGGTGTCTCTCACAGTCATAAGGTTTCTCTCTCACAACTTTATAGGGTACAATGAAATCGAGAAGAAGCTTGATGATGGAATTGTGACCTGGTTCTGGGTTAAGAATGAGGTTAATAGGAGAGTGTTGTATAGAGAAGTGGTGGTTAGAAATGGAGAAGAAACGATCGGAGCAATTCAAGCTATGAATGATGGTGCTTTTGATCTTTTGATAGTGGGACGGAAACACGGGATAAACCCTGTTCTTCTCACTGGATTATCAGAATGGACTGAAAGTGAAGAGTTGGGACTCATAGGAGATTATGTTTCCTCCCCAGATTTTTTTGGCTCAGCTTCTGTTTTAGTTGTTCAACAACAAATCTTGAGAGGCTAAAATTAGGATTCAACACTCATAGATACCCAAATTATGTGTGAATATCAACAATAGCATTTAGATGAAGCCAAAATCCTAGTTTTCTTGACAAAATATTAGATAATGTAGCAGGTTCTGTACAGCTAACTTTTGCATCTCTTTGTTCATGTATCATAGGTAACTAATAGGCCGAATAGAAGAAAAGGAAAAAAAAAACTCATTCTTTTTATCTAATTATGGGTTAGTGTTCTCTCTCTCTCATTTTGCATTCAAAACAGAAGAAACAGTTAAACATAACACTTACTTGTCTTTCACAGAAAAGATCAGAAGTTTTAGTGTGGTTAATCTTGATGGGTGAGCATGTCCCACCTCGTTTTTGCTTTTGTGAACGCTAAATAAAGTACACATATATATACATACTCTAAAACACAGCACGTTTTTTTATTCTAAATTTTTATAGTATAACATATTTTCTTAACAAAAAGGACATTGTTTTATTCTATTTTTTTTATAAAATAACAGAAATACTTAAGACTAAAATGTAAGAAATTAAAGATATCACAATAAAACACGTGAAAGGGTTTTTATTTTTTAAAAATTAAAAGATATTTATTAACAAAATTATGTATTTAAAAAATTATTTATAAAAAAATTGAAAATCTCTTTATATTCATTCTTATAGATGATAATATATATATATGCCACATTTAATTTCTTATTAGATAATAATACTAAAAGTTAAATAATAAATAGAATCGATTGCAACTGCAAGAACTTTAAGAAAGGTGTGTGGTGACGCAGCGACTCAAATCCTCACTCCCACACTCTTTCAAATCACCTCTTTAAGGTTAAGGCCGTGTTTGGGTGACGCCTTTGAGTCGGTGATTCCACCGAGTTAGGAATGGAGGACGACGGTGCCAGTTCGATCCGCCGCATGTCAAGCCGAACGCGAAAAGTTGCGTCTAAAATGGCCGCTGCACTTGCCAGCGCCGACAACCGCACTCAGGCAACTATCTCCGCTCAATTCTCCTTCTGTTTTTCGACTTTTTAAAAAAAAAATATGTATGAACTGAAAATTGAATGACGAAGCTGATAGAAGTGCGTTTCTGTTACTGTTCAATTCAGGCGGCACTTGCCCGCTTGGATGCTTTGGAGAATGACAATGCAGGTTTTGAAACCGCAGATGCCAATAACGATGATGATGAGGCTTCTCTTGACGAGGACGATCAATGTTAGGGTTGCTTCTCTATCTTTGTTTTTTCTTTAGTTTCATAATTTGATTGGGCAAAACCTCATTACAGTTGAAGTGTAAAATACTTGAAATCAGGAAAATTAAAACGTAAGTCCCTACACTTAATTTAACTTTAGTCCTTGAACATAAGATTCCGTAAGATGACTTTTTGAGTTTTTTAGTGAAGTGATTAACAGATTACACTTTCAGCAGCTTCCTTTGAATTTTCTTATTTTCAAGGATATACTTTAGGAAGGCCAATACTCAATTTTATTTCGTTTGTTCTGTTAGTGTTAATTTTAGAGGAAAGGGCCATCTAGTTTTTAAGATTGTGATTTGTTTGTAACTTTACTCCTCTGATCTGACTTAACAAAATTCAACAGATGTCTCTGAAATAGGAATTCTTACATTTGAGTCCCTAATTTAACCCTTCTTACTGTCATTTTGGTCCTTGAAGGCTTGAAAGTATGTTCATAATGATCACTTATATTTGCATGTAACTCTTTGGAATGAAGTGATGGATTACAATTTGAGAGGCCTCTTTTTTTTTTTTCTTTTTTTTTTTAATTTCATTAATTGTAGGGCACTAGTGTGACTATGAATAATGATTTAAGAGATTAAATTTTTTTTTACTTGTTAAATTTAACTTCGGGTGTCATTTTTTTACACCCGTGCAACAGATTGCACTTGATAACCTTTCTTTTTCTTTTTGTTTTTCATGTATCTACTACCTTAATAAACAAGGACGGGTGATTGAGATAAATATTAACTGAAGATATCCACAAATTTAACTAATTAAGGCTTAGGGTATGTGCATCTTATAAATGGACCAAGGATTCCTTCTAAGAGACTTTTACATGCATTCATGCAATCGGCAGCATGTAACTGCTGGGTGTAGATCACCTAAAGCAGACTAAAAAAAATTCATTCAACATCTGAGCCATGCAATCTTCATCTACCGACAGCTTGAATGAGTGTAAATTCCAACAGTAATATGTCCTGAATCAAAAGGGTTTTTTGTAGGGTAAAAGGGGGTACTACTGACTTCAATTTGATTGAAATTCAGGGAGTATAATTGTTTAAAGATCCTTTTATGAAATTTTCGTTTTTTAAAAACTATTATAAAAATTATGTAAAGATTTTAAAAAATATTTGATTATTATCAAAATTTAAAATTCACTTAGTTCCTTTTATTTTACAGTTTATGTACAGAAAAAGCAGTCTAAAGGCACAAAAAGGAAGACCAGACAGGCAAAAGCACTTGAAGCTAGGAGGGCCCCGAGAACATTCCTCGAGCTCTTACATGAGGTCAGTGATTATATCCACTGTAGGTTGCACACACAAGTGACACTCCTGTTTTATTTTTGCCTTGCTTTTCTGTTTTTGTTAACTCACCTGCAATTGCAGGCTAACTTAGAATCATTGCCTCCTCACGTGCCCTCCTATTGGAAAGCTGCAGTTGGACCTCCAAGCTCAACCTCCCGTCGCCACTTTTGTACCGTTTGTGGTTTTTCTGCCAATTACACTTGTGTGAGATGTGGTATGCGCTTTTGTTCCTATAGATGTCAAAATGTGCACAATGATACTCGTTGCTTGAAATTTGTAGCCTAATTCATAGCCCACTGCACAAGAATATTATTGGACACACTATTGTAACTTGTTATATATCAGTGTTCACCAGCACTATGTGAAAGCAAACTCTTTGCTCAATTTTCCTCTTTTGTTATCTTTTGGGACTAGTGGTTCAGTTATCAAGTCACAAGGCGCTAGCTGAAACTGTAAATTCTGACCTTTTGATCTATGTAACCTTGCTAAAGTTGTCCTTCAAAGTTATTAAATTTTTGGATTCACAATTCAAATCCTACAATTTGATGTGATTTGGTTATCTATCAACTTGGATCATAAGATGTATCATTGATACGAATCACACTATTCAACAATTTTCCATCTTTTCTTTTACTCCTTTCACCAATCATTGATCAAGAAAAAATTTGAATGAGCGCTTCTAAACTTATCTTATTTGATTATTCCACATCTTCATTTGTCATTCAGTGCATGCACTCTATTGGGCTGTTTCATTACTCCATTTACATTCTTTTAAAATAAAGGCTTTGTTAATAATTATGATTTATAAGACTAATGACAGGTAAGTTGTTTATTTATTTATTTTTTTTTAATTTCTACTTTTAAATTATTACATTGAACATTTTATATGATATATTTGATGTAATTTTTCCTTGTTTATAATTCTTGTGATTCAGACTTTAGTTTGGTGATTCACAAATTGAATATTGATTTGGTAACCTTGATGTCCATAGTTGCAATAACTGAAGCTATCAGTTTGATCATCTTTAATATGTCACGGGGATTATTCTGTTCTATTTTGCTTATGGAGCATCTTTGTTTCTGAGTTTGTATGCATTTCTTTGATTAGACTATCTCCAAGGAAGCTTACTTCCTAGAGCTTGCTGTTAAGCTCTTTAGTTTCTTATTATTATGCAAGAACCTTATAACATGACAGTTGATGCATACTGTGGATTTAGGCAATCCTAGAGGTCCAATGATTTCTTTGCATATTAGGTATCCAGGAACAGTCAGGATGAACTTCACATTTTTGTTCATGGTGACCTGCTAAAAATTAAATGTACCATGTTTTATGTTGCTCACGCTCCTTTGCTCAAAATAGTACATCTGCACATTGCAATAAGTGGACAATTCTTCCACTGTAGGCTATGAAATCGGTTTCTAGTACTGAAATATTTTTTCTAACAACTGGTCCGAATGATATAGTTTTTCTCACTGAGATATTAAATTGGTAATCGTAATGATAAGAAATCATTTAAATTTTATTTTTCTTTATATAGAGTTACAGTGCCATCTAATCAACATACCGCAAGCATAGAGTTCAATTAAGCTTAATTTAATTCTGGTATGGGAACTGCAGAAAGCCATACTGTCTGTTTGGCAAATTCTTGGACTTGTAATACACAATCATAAATTTGTTAACTACCGATGCTTTCTTAACCTTAACATTGGGGTAGATCTGGCGGTGGAGGTATTACTGACTGTGAAAGGCCAACTCCATTTTCTACCAGAAGTGCCATGCCCAAACCCCAATTCAGATGTGAGTCTATGTGGCAATGGATGAACCAAATTCCTGATTTGCAGTGGTAAAAGAAAACCACGGAATAGGTTAGTATGTGATCCTGGTACAAACTGCAGAAGCAAATTTTTACAGTAGTACAATACGTTACCTGGATTGTCAGCCACAAAACGAATGGCCACCCATCCTCCACGAGGTGTTCCAATGGTGTTCCTCACAGGTGGGTCTACAAGGTTGAACTTGAGTGGATCAGTTGCTGGGTTGAAGTTTCCAAAACCTGAACCAACTACAAAGAAGTGGAATCCATGAACATGCATAGGGTGTTCTTCAGTGGTCACTATGCTTGTGTCTTGCAGAACAATTTGCACCCTTGAGCCATACTTCACCTTGTAGAGCTTAGTTCCCCGAGAAGGTGTCCATAACCCCCTTGGTACATTCCCAGTATAATCAAATTGTAAAGGGGGAATAGGGGGGAAGTCAGTGGTGAAGACACCGGATATTCCTTCATAGTATGCTTGCATTAAGGAGGTGGTTTCTGGGAGTACAAATGATACATTGTTCATGCTGGCTGTGAAGCGGGTTCCATTTGGTCCTTGACACCGGGGACTATTAGGATTCGTGCAATTGATTAACCCCAACCCCACTATGAAATATAGATTCACATCAACTTTCGTAAAGACTTTAACCCGGGTAAGACCCCTGATCCTAGCAGTAAATGCAGTTACAGTGGGAGTGTCATTGAAGGCAGGCAAAGCTGGCAAGACTGGTCTTGGTCTGTTTTGGTTACTGCGTCTAGTAGATCTGTATTCTAGGATTGCAGTGGTGGTGGTATTGTCAAACGGAGCATTCACAGCAGATTCATAGACACGTGCTGCCATGTAGTAGAGACCTTGCGGTTGATCAGCAGTGACTAGGACATTGAATGTCTGACCAGGTCCTATCATGAGGACTGTGGTTCTGAAGGGCTTGGTATATGCTGCATCTGTACCAACCACAGTCATGCTGTGGTTGGCAATGGAGAAGAAAAGTTCTTGATTGAGAGCACTGCTGATGATTCTCAACATAATTGTCTCCCCAGCTTCTACTGGAACACGCACAGTTTCTACATTGTATGTACGTTACATCAATGAATCTGGAACCTCTCTCAAAATAGAACTGCTTTTAAGGTTGAATTTAACGCTTAATCTTATTCAGCTATGCTTTCCTTTTTAAGACTTTATTATAATAAAAGTATACCTTAAAGGTTCAGAAAATCTGCCAGTTGAAAATAAGTTATCAATCATTTTAATATCCTTTTCAACCGTTAAGGAATGCAGGCACACACTGAGTAATAATTTCACACCTTGGCTTGAGCAATTGTAAAGATCACCAGGTTGCCCATTAATGGTATATGCAACAGATGGATTTGGAGGTAACCCTGCAAAGTCTGCTTGCCTTTGGAGAAGCACAATATCCGAATCAAACCATTCCCCTGTGGCATCATCATAGTAAAACTGTCATGACACTAGATGAGAAGCTCATTCGCATTTTTAATGTTCTGCTGTGAGCTAAAGTTTGTTCACAGTGGAAGGAGATTCATTATTCAAGGAAATTGAGCAGAATAAAGAATTGAAAAATAGTTTTAGACATGTACCAAGAAGGAGAGGAAATTCCTGCTTAGGCACAGAGAAGGGATAGGGAGAACCCAATCTGGGATAGATGATGAAAGCTCCATAAACAGTGGCTCTTAGGAAGCCAGTGTGAGCATGCCACCATAGTGTCCCTTCCTGATCTCTGATTCTAAATCGGTATGTGTAACTTCCCCCTGGTTGGATGGGACACTGAGTCACATAACTCGGCCCATCTGCCCATGGATTTCGCAGCATCCTTAACCCATGCCTGATGCACATAACCCATGATCACTTTGTGAGGAAGATAAATTTTATGCATCAGTAGCACAGTAATTGGTACATGGACCAAGTATGTATCAATAGCATAGTATATTGACTCATGGACCAACTATGTATTATTAGGCATAAAAGAAAAGTATTATAAGATTAGCGGGGAAAAGTTCTGACTGAAGAGTATGATATTTAAGCATGAAATCCATGTGAAAGTGAAAGAGAAAGATGATGTTATTTACCAGTGGATGGAGATGTTGTACTGTGCTGCATTTACTACTTTGATTATCATAAAATCCCCGTTTCTAGCTTCCACTGTTGGCCCTGGGAACTGCCCATTGACAGTGATTATGTTTTGGGTTTTGCACAGCCTCCTCACTGGCCTAGCTTGCACCTATTTCACTCAAATTATTGATGAAATGATAATTACTAACGGCCTCTAACCATATTTAAGCAATGTAATGAATAGTCTATGATATAATTGAAGCAGCACTTACAACAAATTCATGGAAATGTATCTCTGTAGCTGAAGCAAGGGAAGCAATGAGAGCAAGCAGGGCTAGTAAGAACCAAGAACAACATGACTTACCAGGGAGGTGGAAAGTCTTCATTGTTCTGGTTTTGTTTAATGGTGTTTCTTTGGCCGAGGGGGATTTGTTTCAAAATGCAGCTATTTCTAGACTTATAAATAGGGAAATGTCTGGAAAGAGAAATACTTCAGTTGAGTCATCTTATTTTAGTCAACAAGGTACTTAATATTCAATAATTAGTCTAACAAAGTAGAGGACATACATGGTGCACAGAGCAATCAACTGTAGAAGTAATGCTAGATTGTGTTATTTAGAAGTAAAGAGATGCACAAGAGTAGAAATACATCTTGAGTTAATAAATCTGTTTTCTGGAATTTCTTGTTAAGATACTAGCAATCTTCTAAGTAGGGCCATCAAACAATGTTAAGGAAAATGATAATAAAAATAGAATAATTAAACCCAATCAAGCCAATATTTCCCCATCTAATTACGGAGAGATAAAGGACATTTTCAATATTTGGTTTGCAATTTTACAAAATTATCCTTTTTAATCTCAATTATTAAGAGTTTAGTGGCAAGCATAATACAAATTTATAATTATCTTTTAACTGTCTTCATCATGGTAGTTAGAATCGTATGAATCGTACAATACATATCGCGATTCGTTTCAAAAGTTACTTTGCCCGATACATATCGGTTGTTGTATTATTTTATGCCTTGAATCGCACCATGAATCAGATGAATCGCATTTGAATCATGTGATTCGCAATTCATGTCCATTGTATGCAATTCATGGTGATCGAAAGCAGAAGCTTACATTGAACTAAGAAAACCTTGTGAGGATAGCTTCATACTTTCATTCAAAATTTGTTTTCAAGCTTTCGTTCAAAATTTGTTTTGCTTACTTCCTTTTAGAAAATAAGTTCCAAAAGTAAACATACTTGTAGTTGTAGCTTCTGAAAAGTAAGTGAGTAGATAGGTGGTATAGTTGTGAAAAAGAAGATAGGTGTAGCTTTATATATATTAGGTACAGTCCTAAAAAATATATAGGTGTAGTTTTGAAGAAAAAAAAGATAGACATATTAGGTGTTGTTTCTATAAGAAGGTAGGTGGGTTGAGAAAGAGAAATAAACGTAGGAGTTCTAAAAAAATATAGGTGCAGTTTTGAAAAAAGAAAAAAAGGCATATTAGGTGCTGTTTTGAAAAAAAAAAGGCATATTAAGTGTTGTTTTGAAAGAAAAAAGACATATTAGGTGTTGTTTTCATAAGAAGGTATATACAAGGCTGAGAAAGAAAAAAAAAAACGTAAGAGTTCTAAAAAGTATATAGGTGCAGTTCTTAAAAAAAAAGACATATTAGGTGCTATTTCCATAAGAAGGTACCTATAGTGTTGAAAAAGAGAAAGAAAACATAGGTGTGGTTGACAAAAAGGAAAAATCAACCATAACTGCAAATGATAATGACATTGAAGAGATAGTGGAACAGGAGGAGGATGATGATGAAAATGATCTCCTAGAAAATGTTATATTAGAAGAAGATGATCTAAGTGACATTGATCTTATGATGAATGAAAACATAAGATTAGGATGAATAATTTAAATATAAGAAATATCATTTTATGTCTTATTATATTTTGATTTTGAGATTGAACATTTTGCTTCATTTTGATATATGATATTTTTAATTTTTTTTCATATCACTTATTCTTATTTAAAAATATCATAGGTTAGTTATCATGTATCTTACTATTCATAATAAGATTCGATTCACCATTTTAAAAAAATTACGAAACAATTCACGATTCGAATCTCGATTCAATAACCATGGTCATATTGTTTATAAGCTTGGTCATATTGTTTATAAGCTAAATAAGGTTAATGCTTTTCAATTTTCATTTACCTATTTCCATTCCCTAATTACTGCATCCTTCATTTGTTCAAAACCATGGAGTTACCATTAGCTAGATTTACAGTTATTTACTCCTTTTTTGTGGGTGGGGGAGGCATGAATGTTGATCTACAAGGAAGCAGAAGTTGATTTTGTACTTTGTAGTATTGCGATTTTCAAAGAATATGACAGTATTTTGAAATAAAGGAACAGTTGCAAGTTTACAACTTGATGAATGGGTCTACCACACTGTAAAAGCAGTGTTGTAAAACCCATTGAGAATTGGTAATCTAACTGGTCTAAACTGGTATTTGGATTGCAAGTGTTATAAAATTGATGTGATTTTTCTGATTTTTTCGAGTAAAATGGTGATTTGGTCGATCGAATTGATCGAAGGAAACCACTGCCTAAGCCAGCCGAACTGAATTAGCGACCCGATTGTTGAGCCGATGTGGGCCAACCAGCCATTCACTAAATTTTTCAGCAAAGCAATGCTAAATTTTTTTGGAATTTTTTAAGGTATGTTATCATTTTTTTATAATTTTTTTTGTATTTGAAATTTATGTGCTTATAAACTTTTTTTATTTAATATAAATTGGTTCATCCAATTTGATACACGACTCATTGATTTAGCAATCACTTGATTGAATTGATAATAGAATCTTAGTAATATTAGTCATTTGATTCAACAATCCAAATGCTAATAAAGGTTTCCGTAGTTGAAAAGACCTACATGACTCGTATCTCATACAATACAAGTTTAAATTCTTTCGTTAATAATAAATCCATCAATATTTTTGTAAGTACTTGTTCTGACCTTTGATGGTGAGTTTTTATACCCAGCTCACACCCTTTCATAAATAAATAAAAGAAATTAGGAACATATTCTTCTCACATGACGATTGAGTTTTTCTACATATAAACCTGAGAGTCTCCATTTCCTTAATTCTGAGAGCGACACATGGTAATAACTTAAGCAAGGGAAAGAGAAAAGCCAAGAAGAAAGAAAAACAAAAGGGCAATTAAGATTAGGTTGAATTTTGATTATGTTGGGTGGTTAGGAATAATACTGTTTCTTTTGTACTGTTTTAAGTGTACGCAGTAGTGGTTTTGACATAATAAAAGCAGTGATGAGAAGTGATGTTTGGGATTTGGTGGGTGATTCCAACATAGAAGTAGCAAGTGTCTGTATCATCTCATGCCACAATTTAAAGAATTCATACCACTTCTGCGTAATTTGAAAATGCCACAAACACTTTCTTCACTCCTTCAAAAAAACTTGCAAGCTATTTTCTCCTCTCAACCACATTTTTATACCACCAAACTTCAAACATTGGTTAGTCCAATCGAACTACCAACTTTCCAGTTCTGAATTAGATTAACCGAAAACGGTTTTTATTTTAATATTTGCCGATAAAAAGCACTGATAATGTCTCTAATGTTAATAGTTTTTAAACAGTTGGCTGTATTTATATGCATTTTCACTCTTTTCTTCAAGCAAAGAAGTTCTTGTTCAACCATTAATCACTAATTAGTTTGTTAGCACATCTCTTTCACATATCATTTTTCAAATGAGGTATGTAAATTTCCATGTTTCCAATGTAAATGGTATATCCAATATTATTACAATAAGTAATAAATAAAATAAATAGTCACAACAATCAAAATGGGTTGACTCCCTATACTATCATACTATTTTGAATAGTAATTTTGAAAATTATTTAATAATAATTTTCAATTAAATAACTATGTAACTTTTATTATTCCGACAATGTACACGAGTTAAATTCATTATTATATTAATTTTTTTCTACTTTTTTTATTTAAATATGTTTTTAATCCTTTAAATTTGAACTATATTGGTTTTAAGTCTATTAAAAAATATTTTATTTCTTTACACAAATATCTTATATTTAAACTTAGTCAGAATGCCTAGAAAGAAAGATAAGTATATGATTAGAATTTTTATGATAACAACAAAAGAAATTAAAGTACATTAACATATAAACAACTTGTAATTATTAATTGTATAATTAAAATCTTTAATCATATTTTGGGCAGAAAAATTAAAATAGACATTCTTTTTAAATTACAAAATTAATTTCAAATGTGGAAAATAAAAAATATTTATCCAAGATTTCGGAGACTAAAACATGTTTAAACATTTTTTTTTTATTCAATGCTAACTTTGGTTCTAATTTCTAGTGTATAAAGTATTGAGCACCCATTCCTCAGAAAAGGAAATCACCCAGTACGTTGGATGCATGGTAGGTTCAAAAGCATAGGTGCCCTGTATCCATCAACAGTGGTTTTGTCAGTCTCTGAATTTCAAAATCTTAGCAAATAGAGCTTCTATAGTTACACGTTCAATATAACATCAGATGACCAATAAAAAGCCTTCAAATCTATATGACTTTTACTTCTAAGAGGTACAAACCAATAAAAGCTTTGAAACTAAGCAGCATCCCAAATCAAACTTGCATCATAAAAGGCATTCAGTGACATTACCATTTTTAGTTTTGAACTGTAAAAGACTGTACAGAAAAAATATTATAGCTCTTACCAAAGCATCCTAAAACTATAGTGTGGACATTGCCAATTTTTCCGCATAATTTATATTCTAAGCATTTGAAATTTAAAAGCAAAAAACACAAGTTGTAACCATAGAGGAAGAATTTATATTTATTTCATTTGTGCGTACGATGCACGGATCTCAATACCGATGTATTTGCCAAGTCCCTCTACACACAGTTTCCAAAGAGAAATTTATTTTTCTCCATGTCTAATAACAAGTATCTGCTTCAATTTTGGTTGAATGAACTCAAAATTTTTAAAGGGAAAACGTGATTTATTATAGTTTTATTTCGAATAAGTTTTATTTGTAACTTAATGTAAAAAGAAAGTGTGAAACATGTGATTTAATTTTTTGAACTTATAGACACCTAAAATATTACCTAAAGTCAATTGATTAAATGCAATTGACAATGGAAAATGGTATATCCACAAAATTACATGCAAGTCATTGGTCACGTGATAAATCCATTGCAACATTTTCTGAATGGTTTCTTTCAATTGGGTCTACCGAGAAACTTAAAAGGATCTGTGAAGGTAAAATTTGTTTTATCTGGTTTTTTAAAGAGTAAAGCATGTTTTTAACTTTTAAAAATGAGATAAAATTTGGTTTTAATCTCCCAAAATTAACTAACTCATTTCAGTCACCCATTTACAATAACATGTCCAAAGTGATATTTTTAGAGTCATAAATGAAAGACGAGTAAAACATTATTTTTTAAGAACTATAAACCAACATTATATATTTACAAACATATTTAGTTTTTCCTCAATATTAACTAAATATTTTATTTATCATAGGAGTATTTTATATCTAACAATATTTTTTTTCCTAAGTATTAACAAAATATCATCAGTTACACGATTAACGAAAAAACTTAAATATAACGAGACTTTTCAAGAGAAAAAAAATATGGTACTGATAAAGTCTAGTACAACTGACAGCTATGTTTACAAGCAAACTGAGATTTAATTCTTGATCACATGCACGGCAAATATCCTACTAAAAAAAGGTCAAGCCTACTTCAATAATCGGCATACTTTCATGAAGAACCATTTCTAAACTCTTCAAAATGTGAATTCCATGTCATTGATCAATTAAATAAAAATAAAATTTCTAAGATTAAGGAAAATTATAAATACAGATTGTGTCAATCTTTGTCCTAATGTGCTTAAATAAAAATATTTAAATTTCAAATTCACACTCGTGGTCAGCTATAGAATTAATGAAAAAGTTTTTCATATAAACGAAATAAAAGATAAAGCAAAATACTGATAAAAATGTAATATAAGACAACTTTTTCACTATTCAGCATGAAAATTGCAGTGGTGGCTAACCAAATATGGGATTTTGCAATAATGATGGAAATATCATCATCAGAATATTTTGAAATTTTAATTTCATTAAAAAAAATCAAACCAATGATACACTGCCAAAATTTCTGCTCAGACTACATTTCTGAAAAAATCCGGCGACAGCTCAAAAGGGGGTGGGTGTGATTTTAATGTACACTCCAGAAAATTTTACAGGAAAAGGACCAATAAAAACTAGAGCGAACAATCAGCTAACCACAAACCTGACGACTGTTCCATATAAGCTTCCGATAAGGCATTCATTCTGTAGATGAGGCAATGAAAATAACAGGACAGAAGCACATTTTCTCAACCCCTGGCATTGAAGATATGTGTTTTGAAATTGATAAGCCGTTTGTCATGCTGAAATAAACTTCAGGGCCAGTAGATAATGGACGATTCTTCATAGTTGTGCTATCTGCTGTTTCATAGACTGTAACAAGTTCAATTTTGAGTCACAGATGGCTGAAAATTCCATTAGTACTTTAAGCTTCCCAGACATCATTTTCCTAGCAACATCAGCAGGACTCCAAGACTTGAGAGGTTGGGAGATATGATCACCAAATTCGGCGTCGTTCACTGAGGAAATAAATGTTTCTAGCATGCGAAAGACCTTCCCCGGTCCATCATTATGCTCGTCTTTGTTCAGAAGAAAAAAAATGTTTTCCATATTCTCCTCTTCAGGTTTTCTCCTCCATTCACTAATCCATTTCATAACGTCCTCCAACACATGTGACAAATGCACCACAGAATCTGTTATTGCATGAGCCAGATTCGAGCTAGACTGATAAGCTGATCCACTTTTCTTTTTCTTTTTACCAGATGGAAAACAGGATCTCAGACAAGATTGGATTACAAGTCCATGCCACGCCAAAGGTTCTGTAACTAACTGTATCAGGATTTCAATGCCACTCCAAGGAGAACAGAGCTGAGGCTCTATGGACCTAATCTTCTCTAAAGTATACTTTTCCAGCATAGAATCCAAGATATTCCAAAGTCGAGACCTACATCCATTTCCATATGGATTCACAAATTCGTTGGAACTCAAGCTCCAAGCATTTAAAAATACAGTGAAATTCAACCAGTCAATCAAGTTGGAGTCAGAAACCTGCCAACGTTTTTTGAAGTAATGGATCAAATTCCAAGTAGCACCCATATAAGATAAGATATTTCATGTAGAATAAATAACTTGGACATGGCCTAAACAGTTGCACAACTCTTTAAGAAAATGCCTCACACTGCAAGCACCATAATAAACTGAAAATTCTTTATAGGTACAGCTCAATTTTCTGTACCACCACATCTAGTTTACAGGCATCATTTTTGGTATTATTAATATAAAAAATATCTTTCCATTTTGAAATATATTTATATCATGGTAGAGTTACGTCAATTCAGCTCCTGATAGGAAAAAAAATCATGTAGTTTTTGTATTAAAAATATTTAAACAGTAGCACAAAAACTGAACAAACATACCACACAAGATCTTTCTTCATTAGAGAAACCCGTGACCACTTCTATTGCTTCAGTTAGAGGAAAGCCCAAAAATTGTGCATAGCACTCCAGCAACAATTTTAGCTCCGATGTGATGTCGGTAATAGAACCATTGACCTCCGCAGGCTCCTTCATTGATAATGAAGCACTTTGTATCGAAAGATAGATCATCCGAGGAAGTAGGGATTTCTTTTCAATGACTCTCTTTAAACTCGTTTCCCTATCTTTGGTCTACATCAATTGACAAACCATGCAATAAAGGGTGTGTGAGAAAAAAGACCCATATAGATAGTTCAGTTTTTACTGAAACAAGAAACATAAAGCAACCACAAAACATGAAGAACAGGATTGACCTACCAATATTTCTTTCGGATAATAAGAAATCCCTTCAAATGGCCCTGAAACAGAAGACAACCATCCATTATGCATATTATAGCAATCAACAAACACATATACAATGGAAAACAATACCAGATTATAATGAGGTTCAAACCGTGACATTTGGAACTGCATTTAGTCAGTTATACACCACACAGAAAAGACATTTGAGCGCTACTAGCTATAAGGATTGCCACACCACATAAATTTCCACTTTATTCAGATATTTACAAGCCCACACATTCATCCATCCAAACAAGACCAAACCCATTCCATAAGTCTGCCTATCACTCTAAATTGACTATTTACTCAAGGAAACCAAGTTAAGAAACAACTTAATATCAAGTTAATTATTTGTAATGAATACAACAACAAACACGGCAAGACATCAAATTGATATTCGATAACTTTGGACATACTTTACAGATTCATATTTGTTAAATATATTGGCACTAAAAGTTGCAAGAATACAACAACCTAAGCTAGAAATATGATTGAATAACTAACCTAAAAGGTAATTTTTCTCTGAAGTTGGCGTCCACCAGGGCCGTGTCTGCAAGTCCTCATTGAAGGTCAAAGACTTTGACCCTATCTCCTTCGAGAGCTCAAGGAAGTGAATACCACATTTCAAGCCTTGAAGGACACCCTGAGAAAATCTGAACTGGTTAACCCTAACACTCAAATTTATTAACAGAGGTGATTAAATATACTAATCTCAAGCATGAATCACCTCTTCTTCTTCAATGTTATTGGCACTTTGCTTTAGTTGTAAAATGGATGCTTCAACTCGAGCCACTAAATACTGACTAGAGTGTTGCAATCTATCTTTAAACTGGACAAATTCAATTACCTGGAATATAACATTGCATCAATTCGATCAACTCCACGACATTGTTCTTTCAACATTACATCAGAACTGACAAGAACAGAAAATCATCATGCAATGTACATCTTTATTTTACATTAACATGAGCAGAACCATGTTGATGAAACCCTTTTGTGCTTCATATTAACTTTTACTTTGGGAGGAGGGCAATATCTCATATTTGAATACTTCAAGTAAGCATAGATAACCAAACCAGTTATGCATGATGGGTTCTTAAAAAGAAATTCAGCTTGCAATTGCAACTTTATGCATATGTTCCAAGAAATTCAACTCGAAAAAGGAAAGTCTCTAGAAATTATAAGCATCCAGTATACATACTTTTGAGTAATTTCTATGTCGATATGCAAGAAACGTTAAATCTGCAGATTCTCTGAAGTGGTCATCCATAAACTTCAGGTAATCTTTTAGCAGATTGTTTAACTCAGTCCAAAGAGGAGATACCAACATCTGAGGCAATATGTGGTGCAAAATACTTTCCATCAAGATATTTTTGACATCCAGGGACTTGTACCTGAAGAGAAGAAAAATGTATTACATGGATAGTGGCAAGAAATTAGTCATAGGAGCAGAAATACATGTACATAAACCAATCAGCATGACAGACATTTTATGAAATAATGTAAAATTTCAGAATTGAAATACCATACCATTCATGTGCCACTGAAAGAGCACCACAGTGGCTATACAAATGCAACAGCAAGATCTTGTATTGTGACACATATCTGAATAAAGACAAGGAGGAGTAAGAAACTGAGAAAGTCAACAATGCACTGTACCATTACCAATGGCGTCATCCATTGGTTCATAAGTCAAAAGCTAACATGTCCCTATAGCTAACCCTGGAGTGATAAACTCAATCCTTCTAATAAAAAGAAATAATATAAATGGGAAAGATCTAATTCAGGAAAAAAAAGGTCTTCTAAAACAAAAACATAGTAATACTAACTTCAAAATTGAGACAAATCCTAGAAATGTTGATATTAAATTGTAAATGATAAGCTGAAGCCCATTAAAAATTTTTTTCACACATCATATAGTTGCAATTTCACTTTCCTAAATGCGAGTTCAAAATGCACAACAATATTATTAAAGTATTGAGCAACTATCACAAACTAGTATAATAACATATCAAGGCAGAAAAATGAACTGGTCAGATATAGCCCAAGAACACAACTCCATTGAAATGTTTTCTCAAGTTAATACATTTTTCATGGGAGATTCCAAGATATAAGGCAAACAATCATCCTGACCTTCGTATTGCCAAGCCGAACTCCAAAACCATAACTGCCTCAAACAAATAACCAACTTTCTTGGTACGCCAGAATAACTAAGCAAATAATATCAGAAGAGGTGAACAGTAGTCAGACGATTGTATAAATATTTGAAATGTTACAAATCAGCCGATGTATATTTCTAAACCACGACAATTAGTAGAAATGTTACATATATAGCACACTAGAATCTTACAATTAACTGAAGAATTTAAATTGAGAGAAAAAAAAAAAATTTAAAGTTTTAAATTCTCTTACCACACTTAGTTACATTATTTTTTAGGAAAAAAAAATCTATAGAATGAATAGAAGACTCGGTTTAGAATGCATACAATATGGGAAGCCCTAAAAAGTTAAAACCAAATTCAATGTTAAATTGAGTAGTAAGCCCATATCAGTCCCTAGTACTAAAGCCATAATTGGATTCATTTAAAACAAGAAATATCAGTAAAGAAGAGTAGTAAGTTACAACTTACAAGAGCAGAGGATAAAATATCAAATTACAACTTACAACTTACAAGATTAAATTGACAAATCATTTTTATATAATAACTTGATACATCAAATAAGAAATAGTTGGTCAATCATTCTGCTTATTCTACATTGACAACAACAACCTTGACACCTAAGATGAAAATCTCCTTGTATGTCTCCCTCCCACTCCGGCACTCCCTACCCCCACCCAAAAAAACTAGGAAAATATGTAGATTCATGAGTCAACCAAAAGAATTAAAACCAGAATAAAAGTAGAATACCATCACTTTTTTTTTTCAGTGTGCATTACAAAAAATAAATTTAATACAACATACCTGAACCAAAATGCTACATATCATTGAAAGCAGCTCCTCACCATGCATTCCCTCCTGCGGATCCAAATCTTTTGAAAGTGGAAGGTTTGTGCAATACATTTCAAACATTTGAACACAAGAGGCCTCAAGATCTGAAACAAGTTTAGAAGAGTTTGTATTCATTACATTAACACTTAAAATATGAAGGACAGACTATGAACTCAAATCTGGAGAACATTGTTTCCACTAACAGAACCAAAAAGAAAGAAATATCAGAATAAAATAATCAGGAAGGAGTCATTATGATAGTGGGAGAAAAGAATGCACAACATGGAGATCAATTTCAACAAATAGTATGATTTTAATCAAAAGATATTATGAACAAGCTTGGAAGTGAATTAAACCAACTAGACAATCACTCTGCTCTGCATGGGCAGGAGAAGCAAACAAGAAGGCCTGCACTTTTAAAATGCAAAAGAAAAATAAAAAGGAGAGGGCAGCATATTCTGACACTTGGAACACAAAAAGGAAGTTTAACAGAGTTTATGATACTACTGATAACAAATTTATTTTATATATCTTAAAGATATACTAAAACTGTTATAGACTGAATATCAGGTATATCAAACAATAATTTCTCCTGTTCATTAAAATAATCCTTTGGGTTAGAGAATCAAATACATGCTCACTCATTAAAGCATGATGGACAAAAAGATTGAATGGCTTACATTTGATTATAGAGGATCTAACACTGAAATACTAACTTCCCCAAAAGCTTAATTTGTAAGGTGAGAATGCAGACATGGTTTATATCTCTAACAGGGCAGAGCATTGGAATAAAAATGAGAAGATTTATAAGAATTAACGCATATAAGTTACTATGCAACAATACAACACCCACCCCTTGCACTAGATGTGGAGATGTCCCCTAGCAATAATTGTTTAATTTTGAAAAAGCTTATAGACAGCCCAAGAGCCTTGGTTGGTGGAGCTGACAAAGTGTCCCGAGCTTTCATCAACTTCTTCAAAAGTTCTGTCCTCTGATCAGCAGTGAGCACTTCAACAAACATCTCAACATCAGAAGTAAAGCAGCCCAAGTGACCAAACCTAAGAAAAATTAAGCAGAGTTCTTATACAAAAAAAGAAATTGTAGAAGTTTCACTTATACAAGCATTACTTTAAATGTAAAAGGGACAACATTACTAAAAAAATAATAATTAATACAGCTAGTTAAACCTAAAACTGAAAATCACATGTTAAACCTATTAGAAAGAAGGAAACTGGCACAGAATTGAAACATATCTTCAAACAGAAGAAAAGTATTGCAGACGAAAAGAAACCGGAAACAGGGTTTTCACACTTTACAATTATTAAAGCCATCAAATAAATAGATCAGAACCCATAAACCTAGATTTTAAATTCCACTGGACTTTTACCCAGTAGCATTAGTCAATATCAAATGTCATTCCCCGAAAGCACTTTACATGCATGATATTCAAGAGTAGAATTAAGAAATGGAAGGAATGCAACTTCAGCACCATTAGGTACCTGCAAAAGTATTGCACAATGCCATCCATTACATTGTTGTCATTTCTTTTCCCACGCAAATGTTTTCTGCGCTCAATTTCTATAGTTGCCAGGTATGGACCCCTTATCAAGTTATTAACAGTATCTGCTATCAACTTCTGTACACATGCTGATGCAATTGATATTTGACTGTCAAACTGCATTCATATAGTAGTTTGTAATTATTCAAGAATCAAATTCCGTGAAAATAATCAATGGCCCCTGGCCCCTCTACGCATAAATTATTGTCATAAATAAAGGCCACCATAGACTAAACATTCACCTGTTCCTCTGTCAAGTGTGAGACTTTGCAATTGACAAACTTCGGGGGATGAACCGGATCATTAGCAGCCTCATCACACCAAATACTGTCATCTTCTAACAAACAGCCTAGGTAATGAAGGAAACCCTCCCAGTCATCAGGGCTGCCAAATGATGAAACAACATCAATGGAAAAAGAAAACAGGGAACGAAAAGTAAAAGACATGAAGAGTTAAAACCATGAATGACTTTAATTCAGGAAACAAACATTTTAAAATCACTTCATAACTACAGTGGCAAGTCAGCTAGATCTTAGAGTACAACGTAACATATCATGTTTAATAAACATATTAATAAGAAACAAGAATAAAGAACAGTTGAAAGTCAAAAAAACAGTTTACAATTTCTGTGCTACAATTGAAAATTAATATCATGGAAATAGAACTGCCATTGACATAATCAGAGTTCATCTCGTGGACAGCAGTCAAACTTGGGGACTTCTGTAGCCTACATGCCATAGGCATTAAGCAATTCAGACCCCACCTTCCTACTACTAGTCCATAAGTTTACCACTAAAGACCTGGCTGACAATAAATATTAAACTATATAAAAGTACATAATTACAAAAAAGAAAAAGAAGAAGCTAGAATAGATATAATAGTTAAAAGCTTATTCCAAATTCAATTTTTAACACACTTTACATACATTGTGTTAGTGATACTCTTGATACAACCAATACCACTTTTATCCATTAACAACAACTACCACCAGTGAACAATCTAAGTTTTTTTATTTTTTTGTATAAACAATAAGGGCAAAACCCGGGCATACCATAACTCTAGAATTTTGTGAAAGATATCAGCCGCTGCAGTGTAGTCACCTGCCCGAGCAAGAAGTCTCCCCTGTCAACTTAAAGTCAAAGTATAGAGGTTGATAAGAGAAATCAAATAAGAAAATAGTTCTGATCTGTGCTGATTTCTTTTTTTTTTTTTTTTTTTTTTTTTGTTCTATAAATGAATAACATTATTGGAATTGGAAGGAAAGAAAACATAAAGGAGGACAAGATAGAACAATACTCAGAAGTAAAATTGAAGTCAGAAAAAAGTTTTTCATTTCTCTGCAGGTCAAACAGGGAAAAATTGAAAGAAATTATGTGACAAGCACCACATAAAGCCATAAAAACAAATACAAACCTAGCATAAAACAAGTTAAATTTTCCTTTTGCTTGATTCAATTAATTTATCCTTCAATACAGTTAAAAGGGTACAAAAGACTGATTCTTATGGTGTGTTTTCCAGTGCAGCATACTCCTATATTATCATGTCCATTGGAAGTTCAAAGCTTCCTCTAAGGCAGTGTTATCGATATCGGATAATGGAAAATATCAGAGAACCCAAAAATCCTTTATAACAAAAACCATAACAGGTTATAGCAGAAGTACTGTGATAAAAAATACAATATATACATATAAATATTTAAAAAATACAGAAATATGCATTGCAAAAATAATAGAAGAGACAATCATAACTGATAATATTATTATGTCTAAAACATAATATAAATGTCTTTATTTCCAATATAAACCTAATTTTCAAAGAGAATAGAAGAATGAACCTAACTCATTCATTGCGTAACTCTTCTTCAATTAAAAAATAAAAAATAATTAAAGTAAAAAAAAACAATTAAAAATATTTAGAAAAAATAAAACAGTTGCAAATTACAATCAACGACAGCAGGCGGTCAACAGCGGCAAGCGGCAGCAGGCGGCTGTTAGGGTTAGGATAATTGATAGGTTAATTTACTGTAGGTTAAATTAATTGGGTCAGGTAAGGCCCAATTAGTGACTTTAAATTAGGGTTAGGCTAGCCAGCCACCTCCTCCTGCAGCCACACCTCCATCCACCGCATCTCTGACCACAGATCCTCAGCAACCGCTGTGTCTCTACGGCCACCGCGCATGCCGGGCCTCCGCGCTCACAGCGCATGCTGCTGCACTTTTCCGCCTTTTCCGATCCGTCCTGCTATTACGTGATGCGGAAAGCGGCTGCCATAGGCCGCCACGGAAAATCAGATTCGCCACCGTCATGTGGTGGTGGTCGGCTGTAAAACCGCCACCGCATTCTGCCATGGCGCCGCCATACCGGATTTTCGATAACACTGCTCTAAGGTCAAACATTCCATGGGGACAATACTACCTAATAGGATTAATTCTAACATTTTTCAGTTTTGTACATTTAGCAAAGCTCTGACTCCTTATCTGATGTGTTTCTTAATTCATAATTAAGAGCACACTTTTTTTTCCTACAATCCTTGAAAAAGACACACTTTCAATCGTAAACCATAGTTTGAATCTAAAAATGAACTTCTGTGCTGATTTTAATTTCTGAATAGACATTTGAAAAAGAGTATGCCAAGAAGGGGATCAGTTTCCAAATATTAAATCATGATAATACCAAACAGAACGGAACATTATGGAACATACTAATTTGTGGGATTGTGACTTTTGACTACATCAAACCTATGAGCAACATACATGTAACAATATCCCGTTAATTTAACTGGATGGCCATTTATAGTCAACAAATAATGTATGTATGAACTCATAACATAAACCCTAAACAGAAATTAGAAAGCATGAAGAGAACTATTGAGATTACCTGCATCCGTAGCTTATCAACTTCAATCATCAACAGTGATCCCAATTTCCCGGACAGAATTTCCAAGGCATCCCCAAACTTAGCTTGCCGTTCCAATATAGAAATGTAGATCATAAGAGCTGCAACCAAATTCGAAAATTTAAAACACGTACAGATGATATACTTGATGACACAAGAGAGACTAATGGTTGATTATAATAGATAAGAAAGAATGAAGGTAAGGCATTCATCTTCAAGAAAGGGTTTTTCATCTTTCCTCACAACACTAATTAATTAGTCTTCAATTCAAGATTCTACTATTTCTTGGAATTTTCACTTTCTGCTACTTAAATAAGGAATCCTTTGAATCGGAGTCCATTTTGAGTCTTGACCTTGTTATATTATCTTCTGGTCCAGATAAAAAGAATTTGGTCTCTTCAGCCTTCTATGGTTTCATAGTGAAAATCAATCATCCAGAAAGAGGGAAGTCTAAAGCTCCATCTTGACAAAACCTATTTCAAAGTCTAAAGCTCCTCTGACGTCAAATTTTATTTGAACAGTTCTCCATAATAGAATTATTAATACCATAAAGAATTCAGAGAAACTGAGAAAAAAAAAAGAAAAATGAAGTTTTATTCAAATGTAAAATTGAATTAACAACACAAGAGAGCTAACAACAGTTATATATACATAGGAATAGCATGAGCTACATGCTAGATATAAGACCAACTAACTCCAACAGAATCACAGTTGGCTAACTAACTCTGACAGAATAACTAGGGCTACAAGATAGACCTAACCCCAACTAACTCCAGCTGGAAAAACAGAATAACAAATGGTTACTCGGCTTAGTCCAACTGATATATGAGAGTTGGCTAACTAACTCTGACTAATTGCTGACTCAGCAATCTACATATAAAAGTATACTACGTTAATACACAAGTCCCTGTGTTACAATGCTGTTTCATCAAGTTGTCAGGTGTGTTACAGGCTGACGGTCAGTTCCACATCAAATTTGACACTGATCTGTAGCTGGTTTTTATGATGTTCTTAGAACCTTTGGAAAAGATCAGATGTGTCCAAGGACCTTGTACCAGTATTTGATGAGTAGTGTGTCGGTTTTAGTGTAAGTTAAAGAAGCCAAACATTTCTTGCAAATGTTACAAGTTGGAGCATTTGGTTGAAATGTAATTCTCGTATCTTAGAGAGCTCCCCAAATGATCAACTTCTTTAGGATAAGACAAGGTGTTTGGCCTCAACTTGATGTAAAGCTGGTGGTTTTGTTATAGAGGTTTCACTCATAGATATGTGTACATACTGGGTATCTTTGCTTCATTGATGATTTTATCTCTTTTGTTTGTATTTTAATTCCCTACAAGGATATATCTTATTGTCAATTTTGTGTTATCTTCTCCTTCAATCTAGATGAATTTATTTTTATCAAAATAACTAATAGCATTAGAAGATAAGAAAAAAAATAAGATCACCTTCTGGCTCATGTAAGCTATGTGAAGCAACATGTTTCTTAAGTAAGCCTTCAGCTAAAAATAAAAGCTTGTCTTCTCCACTGCCACAAAGTACCTATGAATAGCCCAGTTCCCATAAAATAAGTAAATAAAATGTCTTCTAAGCGAATAAATATCAAGCCCAACACCATAAATAATTTAATATATCGGAAAGAAAAGTAGAAACAATGACACATTAATGAACTATTGTTTTTGAAAATTTCATAAGGAACCTAGATGCACAAGGCACGACATGTTTTAAAGACAAGTTACAAACAGGTAGCGCAATGGCATTTAGAAGTTTTCTTTAATGCTATCCAACAAATATTAATATCAAATACAAATTCCCAACTCAAAACCATCTTATTGCAACATAACAAATCTAATGTATCACAATGTGGGTTATTGCTTCAAAGACCTTTAGTCGGATATTATTTGCGATCCATGCAATGCAATATAACTAAGTTCATAACTGAATCACGATTCACAACTCTGTATGACAGATATGCTTATACAGTCTCATCATGAATGAGACCAGAACTTGAACCTGAAACCACAGATCAAACTGTTGAGCTACTGCAATCAGCAGCAACATTGATCTGCAGTCTGGTGACAGACGTCCCTTGATACCAACACAAGCTTTGTGTAAAACATCTTAAAACTAGATATTATTATCTTGCAAAGGAGTTATGTAAAAAGGTCTGGTGCAAATTAGAAATTTTATGCACTACATAACTTTTATTCCCTAGAGTTTGCAAGTTATTTGAAGAATTCTATACTGGCAACTGAGCAGCAAAGAAATCAAAGAATACTGTCTTTTTAAGCACAGACTTAATCACAACTACTATGAAAAAGAAAAAGGAAAAAGGACAAAAAATCAACAGTTAATGAAAACCTAGGTCCATTCTGAAATGAACAACAGGATTGAAAAAAACTAGAACACGGGCCAGCACAAACTGTCAAGAAACCAACTAATTACTAATGTACTGGCAGTGATCATGACATTCTAAATATACTTTACTTTCTTATCTATCCGTCATATCATGACATTTCACTTTCTGGTGATGTTTATTCCCTTTTAAACTGACAGTGCATTGAAATAAACTCTTTTTAAAGACACTGCAAAAGATAATTTAGGGTTTAAAATTGAACTGGGGAGAACCTGTAATTGGATGCTACAAACTGCCCAAAGAAGAAATCTTTCTTCTCCAACAAGCTTGTACATTTTGATAGCTGTCTGCCAATTAGACAATAGCAAAACGTAAGTTGTTAAAAGAAAAAAATATACATATATATAGAACATAAATAGACATTCACACATACAAACACAAACCTGTTGTTGCTTCACAAACGAATACTCTCGAACATAGCAGTTAAACAGCCCCATCATTAGTTCCAAGTTACCCGGGAATTTACTACAGGCATGTTCATAACACCCAGTAGCCAAGTCCACTGCTCAAACACAAACTATAGTCAACCAAAACACACATAACCAATGGATCAAAAACCATGTTTATATGTTAGGCTTAAATCTGTTCTAGGTCCATGTAATTTATCCATATTTTCATTTTCATCCCTTTACCTTTTTTTCAATAATCCCTGTAATGTCTTTTTTGCATTATCCCTCGTTGTTACTTAGTTGTTGTCAATAATTACTTCAGAGACCGCAATTTCTATTTTATTCCCGCTAATAAAGCTAGTACTTATTATTTTAATCCCTGACTTTTTTGGCATCTCAGGATTTAACACAGCTAAGCAGAAAAGGCCGCAGATTCGAACATTACAGGGATTATTGAAACACAATTTTAAAAGGAATAGAATCAAAATGTAGGTAGATTGCAAGCATGAAGAGCAAATTTAAGTCTATTGTTACGAAGCATCAAAATTAGCAAGTTGAACGAACAAAACATTATCTCGAAGCTCTGGCCAGTGCAATCTCTACTTTCAATTTTAAAACATTGTATGCAACAAAAACATTAACCATAGCAGAAACAAGCAAAACAAAGAAATAAAAGACACTAACAGTGATCCAATCGCTGAAACACAATCTGCAGCGTGCTGAGAGTGAGATCGTCCATGAGCAGAGAATCGTTCGCGTAGAGAAGCTCCTTGGCGTTGAGCGCAACGGAGAAGGCCTCGTCAGGCTTCCCCATCCGTTCCAGCACGAGCGCTTTGAGAGCCTGCTTGGAAAACAACGTGAGTTGGAAAACAACGAAGAATGAACGCCGTGAATGTGAGAATTAGGGTTCTTACGAGAGCGTAGGGGGAATTAGGGTGTTTAGCGAGGAGCGTGGTGACGTGCTTGAGAGCGTTTTTGAACTGGCGAGAATCAATGGCGTCCCATATCGGACGAACCTTGCGCTCGGGAATGCCGCCGGCTAAGCCGAACTTGGATGCCATTGGAAGGAATCGTAGGTTCCAGAAGGTGAGTGAGTGATGGTTTCTGCTTCGTCGAATCGACACGAACAGCGCAGAGAGAAAGAGAAAGAGGATTAGTTGTGTTGTGCCACCAAGAGCAAAACCTAACCTAGAAACAAAGAACTCAAACTCAAACTACCAACAACGTTGATGGGCTTGGATTAGCATAGGATGTTCTTCATAGGAGTGAAAGTGGACTTCACTACTAAACAACAAAATATTACTATATTATTTTTATCGAAATAGATTTTTAATATAATCGCTTAATATTTTATTTCTTTTTCTACATTTTCACTATCACTTTATCCTTTTTTTTTTCTTCTTTTTTATCTCCTGTTCTAAATAATTATCATATCCGGTTCTAAATAATTAACTGTTATAGGGTTATTTAGGAGCGAGAGTGGATAACTTTTGTTTTTAATTTTATTGAAAAAAAAGTTAAAAGTTGGACAACTTTTTCCCATCTGGTGGAATGCAGCTAAATTAGATAATTTGTTTATATTTGTAGTAATAATGGGATTTGTTTTTATCAAATAAGTATATTAGTCACTTAACAAAGAAATGCACGTGTATCAGTGTAATTATAAATTCTTTACGTGGTTTTATTTTTAAAATATATTTTTTTGCGTCATTTCACACATTGTATTCTAATTTGAAATCGGCAGATGGAGCCCAATTTGATTTTTTTTTTTAATTTTGAATTTACCTTATCGGCCTACAAACCTATCGCTTTCTTATTTATATAAATTGATGAATTTTTCTTTTTGGACCCTTTAATTGTTACCTCAACCCACTAACTTTTGAAATGACCGCTCTATCCTTGGTGTTTTATTTGAATGTTGGATCCTCGTTAGTTCTGTTCTCTGGTGATTATTTTACTTCGTGTGTGGTTGTTCCGGTGGGTTTTGGTGATGGTGGCGGTGGTGATATGAAGTTAGGTAGATTTTTATGGGTTTATCAATTCTAATATCAGTGTCATTGTGGTATCCTTGAGTAAAATGTATATAGATACATTAGCAAAATCACCAAAACTCTTACTCTAGGATAGTTTTGGTGACTTGGGGCAATTAGTGGTGGTTGCCATGAAAGGAAAAGAATGAAAAGCTTTTCTATTTGCTAAAAATTAGCAAAAGTTGGAAAGAACATAAAATCACATGACCATCACAAGCAAGTGTTACTACGTATTTTGTGAATATAGTGCCATAAGATCCAATTCAAGATCCAGATTTATAGTAACAACAGTGAAAGAGAATGGAGAGGAATTAGGTTAGGAGGTCAAAATGACTTCGCCAGCATTTTTAACTTTTTCCTTTTACTATGGGGTGTAGGCTGTAATTAAGGAGTGGAGAAAGCAAAAGCTTAAATTGATTTAGCTTACACTGTGGCCTAATTTAACTTAAAAAAAATAAATTAAATAAAAAAATAAGAGTAAAACTTAGGAAAAACTCTTATCTTTGTCACGGGCAAAAAAGCAAGAAAAAAAAGAAAGAAAAACTAATTAGGTACAATGTTATAATCAGGGCAATTGCTTCCTGCACCCCCCTCACCCTCATCTGCTTCCTTCCCCATCAAAGAAATGGAATACCTTACATGTTCGTATGGATTCATATGTAAAGATAAGATGATTTTTGGTGCCAACCATTGTGCGTGTTGACGAAGGTGTTGCAAAGGTCATCGTTGCTGTCAGAGATGTTTAATTGTGTGTGCGTTGGTGGAGATGAAGATATTTGTTGCTTGTGTTTTCATGGTTTGAAGGATTGTAGAAAACATCAAACGATGTTTTTTTGGTTTGTTTGTTTTGCAACGATTTGAGGCGGGTTCTTTTTAGTTTCTGAAAAGCGGATTTTAAAGAATTATAGAATTCCGTTTCCATAAGTTTTTTTTTTTTCATTTTTGTAGTATTTTGGAATAATTTTTTCAGATGTTTTTAAAAATTGCATTTCAAAACATGTTTTAGGAAGTTATATTCTGGAACTCAAATTGAAATTTCAGAAATAGTATTTCATAATTATTTTTTACACTTTCAAAATTTATTTTAAAATTATTTTTTTCACTCCAAGAATAGAATTGGTATTTTCAAAAGATGAGGAGTGCAGGAAGCAATTACTTATGATAACCTAAATTTTTTTTGTGAGATAAATTTTATTAAAACAAGTTTTGTAAGTCAAAACGATCAAATCATGAGATTGCGGATACCCCATCCAATCACAAAATACTCAAACGATGTCATTGCCTTTTTTTTTAACGTCTAGAAATTCAAATGTGTAATTAGAAAATGAAAATGATTTGAGCTGATTTTAGTATTTATTTTAAAAAATTAATGGGTGTATATAGAAAAAAGGTGTTGTATTTAGAAATTTTTTCAATTTGTCATTACGGATTGAAAAAGACTGAGTTGTTTTTTTTTATTCTTTTAAAATTGGATTAAAAAACTTAAATTATGATTTGAAATAGGTGGAAACACTAAATTTAAAATAAAAATATAAAATAAATTACTCATGAGTTGACTTAAGAAAATAATCTAAATATGTTATAATCATTATAACATTGTGTTTTTACATCATTTTAGCACATCTGTTTTTAAAAGGTATCATTATTTTGTGCTGAACAAATATAAAATAAAACAAGAAATTAATACAAAATTTACACTTAGATGACACATAAAGGAAGTATTAATCATTCTACAATTCCATTGATGATTGATGAATATTGAAATGCTAGTACTTGAGTGTCTTTACTAATATAGATGTTCAATTGGTGAGGAAGGTTGAAGACACATTTTTTGTGCTTAACTTACAAATATGGTCAAATAAGCCTTAGCATGATCACGTATATTACATTATATAATTTTCCGTTTAGTTATTATCATTATAAATTCTATATTGTTGAACAAATATTTTGTCTTTATTTAGGATTATGCCTACTGTGGTATGTAGCTTATGGGAGCACATAGTAATTATGATGATGATTATGTGGTAGAAATTGGGGATCATTTAATATTTCAATTTTTGACCATATTAGAAATCTCTTCTAGGTAAATTGGGATAAAAGAGTAGTTAAAGTCGATACTATTGTTATTTATGTGTACATTTTCTTTTTCCTTACCAAATTCATCAGAGGTTATTAAGGGAACTTTCATGGAACTTTCATGTTAAATATGTCAATGATACAACTATAGACCATGTAAGTTATTTTATGTTGTTTTGTTTTTCATATTATAATAATTATATTTAACTTATAATTTATTATTAGGTTCATGTTCATGGACAAATTAAGTGTGGAGCAAGACAAATAAAAAATATAATGATTTCTTGATCCCCAAACATCTAAAAATAAGGGAACATACAAAGGTTTAGATCCATCAATATATGCAAACATGGATGAGTGACTCCTAGAGACATATTTACTTGGCTCCTCACATTGAAAGGTTAGTTTCCTAACTTGTATTTTTTTTTTTAAATATGGTAGTTACTTGACTAATTACTTGTCATCCATCATAGGTCTCCTTGCGAGATGATTGTAATTATTCATAGAAATTACATAGTATTGTGATTTTGTTTGCTCCAAAGAAAATCCAGTTATGAAATGCAAAACTTATAATAAGGATAAATTTTACATTTTTCATTACATTGCAAGTATAAGTATATTTGGATTAATACATGTCTTTGCTTTAATAAAAATTGTGGCTGACACAAAGACTTTAGTGAAAGTAGTAAAACAAGGTCACTACAATTTATGTATTTTAAGGTTAGACATATTTTAATACTTACAATAATTATTTTATATCTAAGTTATATGAAATTAATTTTTATCATTTCTTTTTCATTTTCGTGTAATAAAAAAGCAAACTCATTGAATGTACTTATTACATAATCTATTATATAAAAGTCATTATTGAACAGATATTATTAATTCCAATAAAAAGGTAATACATTTAAATATAGCATGATTTGTATTTTATTTTTGTAATGACTGAATAATCATTTACATACAATGTTAAGATAAATGTTTAAGGTGTTTAAGGTCTTCAATGATCAATATCCAATATCATAGGATGACATCTAAAACCTTCTTTCATTCTTTAGCATAGATAGCACAAATTGTTACAGTGAGGTGTTGTTTGTTTTACATCCTCATACCACATAGCAGGAGAGAGGTTCTACCTGCATATTAGATACTCCTTTTTCATGCATGTTGGTGTGATATCACTTATTGATTTGTACATTTTGTTAAGCAAATGTATATGGATTAAAATACTTGGAGTGTTCCGTATATAATATATATTAATTGTTACCAATTTCATATCTCCATTTTATTTGATTGTAGGCAATTAAACCGGTGCATGCACCATCTAAAATATGCATGGATTCTTATATAACCTAATTTATCTAGGACCAAGAGCTTGTTTTAATATTAGATTTGATTGGATACTAAGCCACTCGTGGATACAAATCATAACTACAATTTATATAGCTCTTGCCAGTTAACATCAATGCTTCAAACTGATCTCGATCTCGATCTTCGTTCTCCAAGATCCCATTCAATGTTTCGAAACATGAAGCAATGCTTACAAAATTATATTTGGATTTGGTAGTTGCAAACTAAAGCTTTACTTAACATGCAAAACCCTATGGGAAAGAAGATACTCAAACATGTAATCTCACCCACTACTCATATTTTTCACTCAAAATAAACCATGATGTCACAATAGTTGGATATGAATTTGTACTCTTGTGTTGAAGTGGCAGTTCTGTTGACTGAACAATGGGACCTTTTCATGAAAATATCAAGATTTTTTAGTTTTTATTTTAATACAAATATATTCTATTTTCTGTATTTAAAAAATATAATGTGATTTTAGTCTTTTATTATGGCAGTGTATAAAATGAAAGTTGTAAGTGTCCTAATCTTGTGATGCAAACTCTTCGTGCGTTTCTAATTATTATACTAATTTTTCTTATACGAAGACAAACTGTAATGTTTTCTTAAATAATCAAAAGAAATATATGGTGTAATTTATAAAAAAAATGTCAGTATAATATTTTTAAGTAGTTAAAATATGCTAGCGTGGAAGTGGAAAAGAATAGGAGGACTGTGTGCAATATTATCAAACTTTAGAGAATGTCAATGTAATATATATCTTTTTTAAGAAAAATATCGGATTTGATGCATTAATTGTTTCAGGGAATCTCTGTGCTTTTCTATAATTGATTCTGTTTTCTTTTTGCATTTTTTGGTACTCTAACACATGAAGCAAATTTAAATGATATCGATGTAACATAGGTTTGAAATTTGGTGCTTTATATATCTGTACAACTCATCAATGGCGTTTAATTCAGTTTATAGGTATGATTTTTACAAGGAAGTTGTGTACTTTAAGAAAATAAAAATGAAAATTAATCCTGTGTCTTATTCTCTGTTTTTGTTTTTGTTCATTAAACAATTAGGCTTGTTACAACATAAATAAAATGTAAAATTTAATTCTGGTAGATCTCATAATTTCAAAAAATTGTAAACTTCAAATCAAAGAAATTTAGATATATTTTATTTCTTTTAATCATTCAAGAGACTTTTTAAAAGTAAAAGATAAAAACTTGAAAACAAACAATATCTTGATCGGTGCCATTTGAGCTTGGAACAACTCTGAAAGTTATAATACAATCTTTACATTATAATGTAAAAAGAAGTCCTGTGAATAAAAAATTGGGGTGGAAGATGAGGATATGGAAGATCTTGGAAAATTGATTAATATGAATAATAATAATAATATAATCCGAAGTCCAACACGTATCAGAATTACGGGAAATGGTACTATGGTACAAATCCAAAATTTGTCGTCTACTCGAACTCACTTGTTATCATTTGAGTCTCTTCTTTTATGTCCATTTTGTCGTATGCATCAAATAAAATATAAATTAAAATCTGGTTACCACGTTCATCATCCACCACCAACAGTTTTCTTCTATTTTGTTAATTAGATGTCACTAACTATTTTTTTCACTTTAATCATATTTTAAATTTACGTTTGGACTCTTAGAAAAAAAAATTGTTTTTTAAAATGCATTCTCTTTGGTTGTTTTGTTTGAAACACTGCCAGCTCTTAATCCTGTACCTAGAGATCAAAGCTTCTTGGGATGTTAACTACACAACCAAAACAACATGCACTTGACTCAGTTGACTCGTGGCAGAACGAGCTTCGAGGTGATGCTGCTGTGCATTATACTTTATATAGGCCAAGATACACAGCAAATTAAGATTATGATATTTTATACACTTCTCATATTTTTCATTAATTGTCCATGGAGATTTTCTGTTTAATCTTTTTCATAAAAGAGAGTTAACATTATAACAGCTAATCACATGCTTAAGAGTTCGTTTGATTGAGAAAGGGAGAGAAAAAAAAAAAAAAAAAAAAAAA
>Ga0209489_102605_pt1 | contig 36385 bp, 20 predicted proteins | sample SiratrowhiteBW_FD_187527 | JGI IMG/M metagenome (GOLD analysis project Ga0209489, IMG submission 187527) | Root nodule microbial communities of legume samples collected from California, USA - Siratro white BW (SPAdes) (version 2) | ecosystem: Host-associated > Plants > Roots > Nodule | place... | reverse complement strand
AAAAAAAAAAAAACAAAAATTTTAAAAAAAAAAACTATAAAATATATATATATATATATATATATATATATATATATATATATGACCTAATTGTAACTACCTTATTAGATACTTAGTATTCGGGGGTAAAAGGTGATGTGTTTGGCTCTAGAGTCTAAAAGTGTGGCTACCAAATGAAGACAGGATGTTGAATAATGTCCTGTCAACAGATTTAACGAGTACCTGCAAAATAGTATAACGTAGGCTCTAGTATTATTGGTATTGATAACTCTAGCCGCCTAGTCACTTCTAACATCACTATACCATATCAGCTTCGCTTATGTACAGATAGAGTCAAGTTTTTCCGCTTAAATCTTAACTACATTGGATTTAACGCCGAAATTTATTTATAGATACTAAGCCAGTGAGGATGATAATTTCATTCAGACATAATCCTTTATCATATTCACTCAAGTCTTTTAACAGTAATTTATGTTTACTTGACTAAGACAACACCTGAACAAGATAACTAAACCAAAATTCATCAGGTATACTTCAAATTTCATATGCGTGGAGTCAGTATGTCAACAATAGCCTTTAATATTTTACTCGTACACACATAAACACAGGGCAGAATAACATGCCTGCATAAATCGAAATACAAATAACTCCATCAATGTGAGTTCTAATAACTTCTTGCCAATATGATTACGAGTTTCCTGGTCCAGTGATGCCACTTTGTCAATTGTAATTCCTGTAGCAAGAGAAAACCACTCCACGTATAAAGACAAGCAAAAAATTTTGTTCCCAAAATTATCATTCTAATTATTTTATCTGAATAGTGTAAACAAATTGATTGTCAAACTCAATAAGAAATCAAGAATTCCTACATATTTTTCCCCCAATGGATTAAAAAATTGGAAGTAAAAATGAAAACATCCCTTGTTTAATGAACAGGACAAGCAGCATCTCTCAAAAAAAGTTATCAAATACTTGAGCAAAGAATGATTAAAAACATCATGGACCAATTTTTGTTCATAAAACTATCTTATCAAAGGTGACAGAATTTCTCCAAATATAATTATATAATTAATTACATCAAGTTTCTTATAGTTAGCTGATCTTTCTTTTCACTTTTAATGAATTACAAAAAAGCAAAAATGAAATAATTGAGTAAATGGCTAGGAAATCAGATTATATGAGATAAAATAGGAGCATCTATAGGGAAAGTCTGCTATCCAATCTGGAAAACTATAACTTCCAAGCACATAATACTACATACATGTTGAGAGCATTACCATTGCCATCTAAACAGGATGTCAAATGCTGCGGCATCAAACACCACATACATTTTTTACTCTTTTGAATCACTTAAGATGCGTAAGCAGGCTATGCAAGTTATGGTACCAGAAAACTGCATGTAAGGATGTATAAAAGAATGCATCACAAGAACTGGTGGAAGTTGTTATAATTACCATAAACAAGCTCGGTAGTCAATACTCTTCTACTTGAAATATCATCCACAACTATTGGAACATAAAATCCATCTATCCCAGTAAGAAGATCTCGGAACCGCTTCTGATTTGCTGCTTCCAACCTGTAATCACACTCGCGAGATAATTCTTCTTTGGCCACCTAGAAAAAATTACAGGAAGAACTTAAAAGGCAAGGTTTAACATATAGACATATATTTGTCAAATTATGGACACACTTTTTTTCTATATCATAGGTAAGAGAATCAAGATCAATATCAAAAATAGATAAGCATACTACATGGTCCAATTTAGGGCAGACTACATGGAACATTAGGAGGATGGTTGAAACGTGAAGAGGCAAAAAGAAAGAGGTACTAATTCAAGTGTTGCCAAGTATGCACACAGATTAAACTATTACAGATTGAATATGGTTTAGGATCTCACTGATGAATCAGAAGGCATATCACTCAATGAAAGGAAGAGAGGGGGCTAAGGGATCCAAACCCCTACAGACAAGATAGAAAATGTGTGGGTTTAAAGACCATGAAAAGAGAATATTGGTATAAACATACAACTAAAGATGCCTGAATTGATTGAATTATATTAATAAATGCGCACCTTTATAGCTCTGTCAAGATAAAGTCCTTCAGGAATTAGATTTGTGTAGTTTAAAAGAAGCTTCACATTCTCAATGTCACTATCAATGCTATCTGCAACACCAGGGTACTGAATTTTCATTGCAACTTTCATGCCATCCTTCATGACAGCTTGGTGCACCTAAATTCCATGAGGAACCTCATTAGGCAATATTATCAGACTAAGCAGAAGTGCTCCAATATAAAGTTGCTTGATATTGCTGCTAGGACATCTGTAAGAAATTGTCCAGCTTAAAATTATATCAAACATAAGGAAAGGAATTATAGCTAAGTTTGGCATTCTTATTAGAGTAACTTTTATGATAGTATGAATCCAAAGTGAATTAGAGAGTCCAAAGTCACCTCAGTCTGGCTTTATGGAAAGCATGATTGAATTTTCAAAGCTCATTAGATAAACATATTTTTATTTGCGACTGGTATCCACATGACTACCACATATTAGGAAATACCTTAGTCTTATTTCATCTAAGTAAAGCAATACTCATTCCACAAGCTAGTTTTGTAAAATTAAATTAAGTCTAAACCACTTCTAAGATGCTATCAAAACCTATCCTAGATCCATTAAAATCGTCATTCACCATGTTATTCACATGCCAAACCCAATAGTGTTGGAGGTGATGGATGTATCGGGAAAAAGTCCAAATTTTACAAGAACAAGAAATAGTACCAAAATATAATATATAAGTTAAGACAATCCTCATCTTACAAGTAGATTTTGCAGAGTTGAAGACTACAAATTGAAGAACTAAATATAATTATAAATCAAAGACAAAAAAATTGTAATAGCCAAGACCAACTTTCCAAAAATTTACGTGAAAAGATGAAGGCTAAAGAATAGTTTTTATTATACATTTCTGAAACACCCATGCAAAATTTCAAATTTGAAGTCTGCACATAAGACAACTTGATTATAGGTTCATAATCAAAACTAATTAATTTTGCCTGGCCATCTTGAAAAATAAAAAAGCAGCACAAAAATACCTGGCCAATACTTGCAGCAGCTATAGGTTCATAATCAAAACTAATTAATTTTGATGACCATCCAGGACCTAATTCAGCATCTAAAACTTCATTAAGCTGGCTCTTCGGCATCACATCTGCACCTTGACGGACAATTTCTAATGCAGCCAGAATCTGCAGGTAAAGAATTAAGAGTTTACATTTAAAGTTAAATAAAAGTATAAACAAAAGTAGTTTCCGATTTCTCAATGCATAACATTTTTTAGCAGCTAATATGGCATATAACCACAATAAAAAATCAGAAATAGTTATAGATTCACAACTTAATTAGAAAGTTTGAGATGACTAGCACCATTAACCATCGAAAACATAATCATGGCAAAATTTCTGATTAGAAGATCTTTATCCATTGAGCAGCCTTTAGTATTTATTTGTTATCTCAAGCGTGAGATTAGGGGGAACTCAATAACAGGTGACACAAAAATCTGAATAAACTTGACTAGGATAGGCTCTCTGATACCATCTTAAAAAGTGTAATTTAAGCCTAACCCAACCTTACTAAACCAGTTTGCTAAGATAAAGTTTGCACTCTCTTATATATTATAATTTAGTCATATCTCTAGTTGATGTGCAACACTATTGAAAGAAGGAAACATGTCTAACTGATGATGACATGACATGCGATCCATGTCCCAAGGACAGCGTACTAATCATGCTGTACTGAATCCACTAAATACACTAAGCACATTAGAGATCACTGAATTCATTCAAGAGCAACTCTTTCCTTGCTTAAATAATTGAAAGAAAACAATATCCTTGATTATATAATCATTAATATTTTACTTTAATACAATTTCAACATTCAAATTTCTGTTTTTTCACCATCAACAAATAATCCAACTCATCACCATCAATACACCATACGTATGCAAGATGCACATTCAAGATAAATATGTGCACTTCATACCAACTAGATAAGGCTCCTCTAAGTAAGTTTTGTCTTTAAACCATGCAACGTGTCTCCATCCTTCATTTAATTAAAAAGTAAAAGAGAACTGCAATCTTAACCTACTCAATATATTGCAAGGATAAACTCATAAAGACAACCTTACTTAACAATCTAGAGACAATCACACTTAAGATGAACCTTTTAGATACGAATTAAGCTGCAAGCATAAAGGCAGGTCACATTACCGGAGCAGGAACAAGAGATTCGTCCTGTATGCTCAACATCTGCCCAATTTTAAGCGCCGCTCCACGCATTCTACAGAGTGCAAGAGCCAAACGTTCCGCATTTTTTTCAGACAAAAACGGGGAAAGTGCAGATTGTTTGCCTTGCGAAGTAGGCGTACCAAAGGCAAGCCTCCTGGCAGATTCCTGAAGTGTGCCCCACGCAAGACCTGCTCCCAACCCAGCAAACCTACAAGTGGATAGTAATAACAATAATAACAAACAAATGAGTTAGAAATAGTAAACGCGATTCATCACAATCCACAGCAACGAAAGCAACGGATCATATCCCAGCGATGAATTTTAAAAGAAATCAAACAACACCAACCCAAGAGCCCTAGAAAACGGAGTTGCGGGAACCTTCCTCTCGCGGGGCCTTCGTTTCCTCAACGGCGGCGAAGGTGCCACTTCCCTACTCGCACCTTGATTAACCGTTTCAACAGAAGTCACAACCTCGCTCTTCTCTTCCTCCGCAGCACAAACATCTGCACCGGAAGCTTGCGGATGACATGCGTCGGAAGGAGAACAGGTAACACCGTCATCGTTTGTTATTGTTGCAGTTGTCGTCGTAGATGTTGAATCAGATTGAGAAGGATTACCGTCGGTGAAATAAACAACGGAACTAGACGCAGCATCAGCGTGGTCCCGTGTAGGGTTAGCAGATGGCGGAGGATTGGAGAATTGGCGAAGCTTTCCCTTGGTGAGGCCGGTGAGATCGGTGGCGGAGAGGAGGGTTTTCTTGATTAGGGTTTCGAAATTGTCGGTTGCGGCGGGCAAAGAGCGTTTGGCGAATTCGTTGGCTATTAGGGAGAGACCGTTGAAGAGTCTGGTGAGGTCCCTGGAAGAAGCCATTAGTTTGTTGAGAGATTGAGAATCGTCATGTGATGTTGTTGCAGTGAGTAGTATGGAGGCAATGCAAGTTTAGTGGTTCCTTTTGAATTCATGTGTCCTAAACCGAACACGTGTACGTGGCCTCTGTCTCCTCCATCAGACTAGGAGGGAAGGACACACTACTCTAATTTTTTTTATAAATTACAACTATCTTCCTTTCCTTCGTGCTCCTCTTCTTCATCTTCCATATAACAAGTTTTTAAACACTGAATTAGTTAATATCTGTTTACTCTTGAACTTTTCTTATTCTCATTATTTATCGGGAAAAGAATTAAGTGATAGACTTAACATGAACAGGACTAGCTTAGTGTGAAGTAGACTGTGACATATGCTTCTGCTTAAAATTGAAAACACATTGTTGAGTTCCAATTTTAGAACTTTACACTTTGTTTGATTACACAATTTTACATGAGATGAGGTGAATTATCTCGACACTTGAAGAAATTCATATTAGATTATACAATTCTTTAAAGTTCAGTAGTTGTATCATCGTAAAAGTAAATTGATTAGAAAATCAAATCATATTAGCATATGAGCTAGTAGTCTCAAAGAGATTAATATCTTAAAGACTAAATAATAACTTATCTTAATAACTAAATTATGACTTATCTAAGTCTAACTTTTACAAAAACTTTATATGAGAGGAAGTAATTTATAGTAAATTCTTAAAATTTTGTAAAATTTGAATAATATAGATAGACTCTCAAATAATTAGGAGAATAAATATTTTTATGGTAATTGAGTTATATACATGAAGTGAATATGCAAACTTCACTATTTAGATAAGTTGCTAGATAATAACTATCCATATATTTTAACATCCATTATGGGATAGATAAAATTATTTTTACTTCCACCAACTAGAAAAATGAGAAAACTAGAGAAACACCGCCTATACAAAGGAGAAGATTGAGACTGCTAAATTGTAGACACGGGGTGATAAGACGAACAAAACCTAATAAACACAAGAAATACTCGAAAAGAGAAAGCAAGTAAATCTTACCTCTACATGAGAAGAGACATTAAACACTCATGAGCAACTTTAATGCAAGAATGAGGAACTCCATCAAACACTTAGGGTCCATATTATATACTAAAAGAAGTTGAATCTTGAACTCATGCTACCTAGTGAACTTTTTCATACTTTTACGATGGAAATCATGGATGAACCAATTACACTATATTATATGGCTATGGGAGCACGAGTCCTTTGTGGGGTTCACAAGACCCAACAAGCTATCTTGAAGCATTCTAAGCCCAAATCTTGATATTTGACTACTTTTGTGGCCTGATGGATGACTCTTTCTCTTTCTTTGAAAATTTATTTATAGCTTAATTCACTCTAAACAAAGTCAAACTCCCTGACAACTTATTTGGTATAAAGAGGCAACAAGGCAAACCTTTTAAAGAAACCATTTTGCAATATCATCATTAAAATCTCCTAGTTGAATGATGAGACGTTTGTGGATATCTTCTTAAAAGGACTCTAAACAAATCTATTTAGTCAACCAAAAGTAGGCACCAAGGAAAAGGTTCATTTTTAGGTCACCTCACACATTAATGCATAAGAAGTAGTGATCCATAAAAGGGTAGAGAAGTGGGAAAAAGACTTTCATATTGACAAGACTCCTTTATACGAGTATAGAAATGATTGGGACAATTGAAAGAAAGATTACTATCACAATATTAGTTGTACAATAAACTGACGACTGGTGTTGGATTTTGAACATACACAATTTAACACAATAAAATAGAAGATTTTGAAAGATGTTAATACATAAAACTTTACATTTTTCAACAAAAGACATATAAGCAACTCATACTAGAATGTAACACATGGTACGAGTTCCATAAAATATATATATATAAAATTGTTAGAGCAAATCAACATTTGATGAATCTAACTCGCCTTTTAACTTTCTTAAAGATTGAATGTAAGTCTCTCATTAGGCAATATGATCTTATAATTACCGTTAGAAAGCGACTTCAATTCGTTCTAGAACTTATCTTGCTAATAAGAAATTTTTAATTAATTATGAAACGTTTTTAATTAGTTAAAATGTTTTTATTTGAGTCTGAAACAACTGCAGAGAACATTTTAATCGATTAGATATTCATTTTAATTAATTAAGATGGCTTAAAACCTTAAATAGTTTTATGAGAATGATTTTATTATGTCAAAACAAGTTTTTAATATATTAATATTTCTTGTGCTTTCAGAAGATTTTGAGTTATTTTATTTTAATATGTTAAAACTCAATTTAATTCATTAATTTCATAAATAAGTGAAACTAACATATTAAAAAATAATTTTAATTCATTAAAACTGATCGTTTAAAATCTATATAACATTTTTTATTGAAACTTTTCGACATTAACTTATATTTCTGAAATCATTTCTACAATTGAGAGAGAGTTATTTTTTTTACCTAAGACAAGTTTCTTGAAGCTTTTTTTTTTTTTGAGTGATTTCAAGAATTTTGTGGTTTTGTTATTTCTGGAAAGGGTTTTCTAGTCATAGTATAGTGACAGGATGTTATTAGATTAAAAAAATTCAAATCTTGTAAGGTTTAAGAGTTGATTTCTTATATTCTTTGTATTGGATGTGTGTTTGTATTAATATTATCATAATGTGAGTTAGACTGATGTGACTAGAAAATTGAATGTAGCTTTGAGAAAGAGTGAACCAATAATTTTGAAAAATTTGTGATAGTTCAATTCAACTCCTCTTGAACTTAGCCCATTTCTTTTAACAATGGAGAAATATTGTGCCCTTATTCGACAAATCAAATGACTCATTAAAGAAGGTTGTCTAACTCACTATAACAAGCAAAAATAAGATAACGTTGCCCCCTCACTAAAAGTACCTAAACAACGTTTGAGAAACATTCCCAAGATACCCATCCTAAGTGTAATACAACTGCTAAAGGATTTGTAAAAGGCATATTGATAAGCTCAGGAGCAAAAGAAATATACAAGGTGGATGTTGACCTAATAGGGCTCAATTGTCATCTTGATAGTATTTTCAAAAAAGAAATATATAAGGTGGATGTTCAAAATGTCCATTGAATGTTGGTTGACCAAGGAGGTTCAAGTAACCGAGGGGACATAACTGGGGAGATCTTACAAGAAGGAGAAATGGGGCAAGCATACATAAGGGAATGACACCACCTTTAACCCAAAACCTACATAAGGGAATGACACAACTTTTAACCCAAAACCTTAAGGTAGTAGGTTTATGGGTCTTCTTTCTTATATATTGCTTAACTTTCTCATTTTTATTCAATGTGAGACTTAGACTCGCACTTGGATTCCTAAAAGTAACGTGATGTTCTAAGATACATTCTTAACTCTTCAAGTTTATGAGACTACTTGAAAACTCTTTAACCGTGTGTGTCAGAGTTTTAAGCAAATGAGTTTAGAAATATATTGAGTTGAGGACAACCTTTACACATGAAGACGTCATAAGAACATTATTAATAAAGTGTATTATGATTAATGTTCCTTTATCCTAAAATCTTTTGATAAGCAAACAAATATTAAATAAGTTAAAAGTTATGATTTACATGGTTAATCTCAAAATCAAGTTAAAGTTTCTTATTAGCAATAACTAGGTTGGAGTAATTAAAGTGGATAAGGAAATGGCTTGAAAATGTTACAAAGAAGCTTGTGCAACCAGTAATAAACTTATGTCAACCTCAACTCGTTGTGTCAACAAAGTGAAGCTAATAAATATCATATATGAGAAGATAACTAAATTTGTCAGGGAGTTAAGTGACAAATTAGAAAATTGTTTATTCTAACTTAATGTATCCTTGGAAAATAATTTGACATCAATGATCAAATAACATTGGTATGAGTCAGTAAACTCAAAAGGATCAACCTCTTAATTTTTTAAGCTATACCTTGATCTATCTGGTCTGATTTGTACAAATTATTATGGAAGAAAGTTATTTATAACACATTCAAAAATTGTTTAAAAACCGTTGTTATTAATTTGACAGCCTAAATTGAGACCCTTAAATATCGAGAATGGATAAGTATTTTCATAAAAATTACATATTTAAGTGTTCCTATAGAAAGTTCAAAGATAAAAAAAACAACTTCATTGACAGTGAAATTAAAGTATCCAGTAAGATTGGCGTATTTCTTATAATGACTATCTCATTTCAAAATTTATCACAATTACATTAGCTTGTTATATCTTTATTTACCGATATAAACATGAACTATGTTTATCATAAGCTCCAAATTTCAAGAGTTTTTATATTTTTATGAGTCATTCAACTGTAACAATGTTCATTAAATCTGTTAACGGAATTGAAAATATTCTCAAACATTATGATCTAAAATAGGGAGCATGGATTTTTTTTTTTTATTTAGAAAAATGATTTGTTTAAAACAATAACTAATGATTAAATAACGTTTAACAACCTACAAAGTATGATTTTGTTATACAAACTCTGAATCAATATTTCAGAACTTGAGAAGGAACTTTTGTTGAAGATTTTTTTAGATAGTTTTGTCCAAATTGTAAACATTTACAAACAACATGATAACAGTGAATATGATTTCTATCTAAAGTCAATGTATCTAATTACTTTTTATATTTTGTTTTAGTTTAAATTCTTAACAAATATTACTCCTTCAATGCATATACGATAATCAAGAGAAAGAATTAGAAATAAAAGATGAGGAAGAGCTTTTATATGTGCGATTAGAAAAAGAAGAGAGGAGAAAACCTATTTAAAAGCTGTCTTGAATTTTTTTTGTTCAACAAACAACCTAAGAGGAAAGTGTCGAGATAACATTCTATTATACCGAAAAATATTTTGTTGTTTTAGAGATTACAAATTGTTTTCTTTCAACTTATATTAGAATAATACGGTTTCATATATTTGAAATAGATATTTTTTTATTAAAGTTTTAATAAAAGAAATTGCCATATAATTATGAGTACATCTTAATCCGAATAACCTAATCTTAATCCATTTTGACATCTCCATTAACATCTAATATTTTCAAATATGGTCTATTTATTTATATTAAACACTTCACATGTGATGTTGTGAACACTTCAGATGTGATGTTGTTCACCTAGCCAACTCATTGAAGTAGAACTTGTCCCTTCTTTGGCCACTTTGACAAATATTTTCACATCTTCATATTTAAAACCTTCACATGGTAATTAGATTGTTGAAATGTTTAGTTACTTGGAACAATATTCCAAACTTTTTCTTCGAGTAATTTAGCCTTCCATTGATTCATAATTTTTTTTTCTTTTGCAAAGACATTTCATAATATTAGAGGTAAAATCATTTTAAACTATATAAGTGAAGATAGTTATCATTTATAAGATTCTACCGTAAGATTGAACCAGACATAAACTCATATTACAACTTATAAGTTGGTGTGCATCGATTAAATGTTTTAAATATTTAAGTGGAATGTAATATCGGTCACTAATATTTTTCAGAATGGAGAAATAAACATTTTTACTAAGATAATATATCTCATCACATATTCTTTAATCACATACTCGTAAGTTAGTTTTTCTTATTACTCTGTAAGTGTATTATGCTTTATTATACCTGAAAGTTGTTTTCATTAATATATATTATAATTTCAACAAATATCTATTCATAACTTATTGATGCAACATGTTAGTAAATCTAAAAAATATATTTTCATCACTTTTGTAAATGTATGAAAATGAAAGATAAATAAGGAGAATACAAAGACAGTTGGTGAAACTTAACCAATTAAACTTGTGATTACTATGAAAAGGGTTAAAGTTGTGTGGGTCCAACGTTGGAGATTTATTTACTCCATCCCATGTTGCCGTGGCAATACAAACCACCACCTCTTAGTGCTGATGATTTGGCTTCTACTACTACACAAGCCTAACATCGTCACATGCATGGACGGTGGTGCCTTCTGTTTTGTACGCAAAGGACATTAAATAATAACATTTTGAATGGCACCATATGCTTTATCTATAATCATACACAACAATGATGCTTATATATATATATAGTTATATTCCCTCATCTTTACTACCCAATCTCTACATTTTCCTTGTTATGAAAATCTCACACCCTCCAACATATATCCTTTGAACCAATTTATCCAGTTTTGTGCAAGTGAAGCATGTGGAGATAACACATAGTCAACATGCATGGAGTCAGATATTTGTAAGTAAATGCAAACATCAACTCCTAACTAAAGGATTGAACCAAATACTCAATGAAAAATGGAGCAGTTATGGCAGAGAAAGTGACTGAAAAAAGTAAAGATAGATGACAAAGTCTTAACAATTGAAAAATGACGATGCTCACCACCTCAGAAATAGTTTGTCACCTCGCACATTATGCCTAGTGGTGGGGTCCTCCTACAAATTCATATGCATATATCAACACATTTTGCAAGCCACGAACGACCATTTCGTGCAGTAGAGGTATTACATTGGAACACTCTAGTTTACTTTCGGGTAAAGGTAGTACTGCTACGTTTAGTTTCGTGCCACTTATGGCATTTGTTTTTATCTCTGTTCACTAATGTCATGTTAATGTTCATAAAGTCTAGATACTACTTTATTTTAAATAGGTTTATTTATGTGGTTCACATTGGTGGCTATGTTTCAACGCATTGATTATTTAACATAACCCATGAAATGACTAATACTCACTAACTTGCTGTTTTCTTAGCAAGCAGATTCGAGTGGAGAGGATTGAACTATAAATTCACGATTTGGTTTCTGTTTCTGATCAAATTTGGTGTGTTAATGCTTAACCTTTTGTACTCGTGCTTTGAAACTAGTTAGCTAGGCATGTTTTAGTTGGTTTCTGTTTCATACTTTTTCAGTTGCTCATATTCTTATAAGATCATCAAAGTGCAAATATAGTGCTCATTATTGTTCTGAAGTTTGTTGCAGATTTGAAATTCAGCTAAGATGGATCCTGCTCTTAGGACTGTTGGGGTCAAGTACGAGTGCTTGCTTTTTGGTACGATTGGTGCAACTCGATAACCTTTTTGCCTCTTTATTCTAGAAAATTGCCCAATGAAATATTGGCTCAGTTTTATTTGGTATTGTTCGAGAATTAGCAAATGTTTATGTAGAATTCAAGACTAAAAGAAAGAAGAAAGTAAATAATTCAATTTGTCTGTTTCAAAAGGGAAATAAAGGGTGATATGATGGTGTGTTTACCACTAAAATAGAAAATGGAATTAATTTCTAATTCCAAACGTTGGTTACAGATATGGATGACACTCTCTACCCGTTGAGCATTGGTCTCAATTTGTTTTGTCGCAAGAACATACAAGGTACATGTTCTAGTGTTGCAAAGAAAATCTTATATATTCTAATGTTCAGGTAATCTCATAAGTGATTCAAGTACTATGTCAACCAATCTTTTACTTTTTGCAGAGTATATGCTAGAACACTTGCATATTGAAGAAAATGAAGTGCCAAAAATGTGCTTGGATTTGTACAGAGAATACGGGACCACTATGGCAGGATTGAAGGTACGAAGATTTGGTGCTGCTCTCATTTTTCTTTTCATCATACTTATGAAATCGATTCACTCTCAATGATATGAACTCAGTGAGTTTACATAGTTTGAAGAGAAATTCTTTTTCTACAACTAGGATTCTAGATATAGGAATAAAAAGAAAGATAAGATAATAACCATGATGGGACGAAAAGTGACAAAAATAAATCATTTGTAAGAATAAATAATTTAATTTTGAAGTCTTAATTTGATTTAATAATTCCTCTCAGGTCCTTGGTTATGAATTTGACAATGATGAGTTTCATGCCTACGTTCATGGAAGGTTACCGTACGAGAAACTGAAGCCTGATCCAGTATTAAGGAACCTTCTGATTTCCATGCCTCAACGTAAAATAGTATGTCAGGAAAAAAAGTTAAACCTTATACATTTTAAATTTGTTCAGGGAAGAGCATTCCATAATATCCTTTGACTTGAAAATGTTATTTCCAGATATTCACCAATGCAGATCACGCACATGCAGTTAAAGTGCTCAACAGATTGGGTTTGGAAGATTGTTTTGAGGGCATCATATGCTTTGAAACGCTTAATCCTCACAAACAAATCAATTACATGGATTCACCGAATGATAATCATGTTCTCACAGATATAACAGAGAATGGATGTTCCAATTTCCACACACATATCCTCTGTAAACCATCTGTGGAAGCCTTTGAAGCTGCTATTCGGATTGCTAACGTGGATCCAAAGAAAACAGTAAGATTGAGCACTTACCTAGAACTGACATGGGATTATGTGGTTATTTATATAATTTTTAAAAACTCTAGGAATCAATTCATAACAGTTCTATCTTATCTTCTGCAGATTTTCTTTGATGACAGTGTTAGAAATGTTGCAAGTGCAAAAGTAGCTGGACTTCATACTGTTATAGTAAGCTCTAGTTTGCTATCTATGCATTTTATGAGAAGATGGAAGAAATTAAATAACTCCACATTCCTGTTTATTTGTTATGCAATATTGCAATGTAATCTAACAAGTAATAACCTATTGATGCAGTTGGGTCATTCAGATTTGGTGCCTGGTGCTGATCATGCCCTGAATAGCATTCACAATATTAAAGAAGCATTACCTGAAATATGGGAGATTGAAGAAGGGAACCAACAGCAAAAGATTCAACCCCCAGCAGTGGAAACCATGGTCCTAGCTTGAGTTTTGCTTCTATGAAATATTTTAGCACACTTATCAAGCAAATCAAGAGTTTCGACCTAAGCTCGTGTCTATCTAGATTTACTATAAGTTTGAAATCTCTCCATAGCATGGCGGTGCTTAGCTATATAAATCTTCAAGTTGGCACATTGAATGGATGAGAACTTGTAAATGTAAATGCAGAGCTAAAAACTGGTGTTAGAAAAAACATCTACTAATGTACTAAATAAGGTTTTTCATAGGTCTGGTAAATGGTAATACAATATATGTTGTAGTATCTCTCGGACAATAATTCTCTAAATGCACCAACCAATATCAATGATAATTCAGACGCATACAAACATTGCAAATATCCACACCCTTATACCCTTTTCAACTGAAGATCTTAATTAACAGTTAGTGTCAAGATAAACTATATAGTCAGTTCACCTGTAGCAATCTTGCATGACTTCCAAGAGATATGAAACTTTCTTGTCTCTTGTGATTCAGGTTTCTCTAAACATTCGTTCCATCAATGAAATCTACAGACACAACATGGAGGTTCTCTAACCATGAAGTTTACAACATAAATTAACATCATTTACTTAGTAAGGCCAAAACAAAAACAAATTTTAAGCGATGTGTGCATGTAATGGTTGAAATGAAAAACCTTTGGATGGCTTAGCTAAGCAATTGGGCAATAAAATCAGTGAATCAACGTTGCCAGAAATATTTGTGTATAACGGACCAGAAGTGTCGCAAGTGTACTTTTGACAAAATTACATTCTTTTTTTTTAGTTTCCTTTTAATTCTTCATATTTCATTTGGTTTTTTAGTATCAATTCAGAAAAATCGCAATTTTTGATATAATACTTAATTTTGTATATGGTGTTTTCTTGTCCAAGTTAAAGTTAATATCCTAACATGTTTATCTAAATACTATAAAAACTATTTAATTAATTAAAATATAAAACATAAAAATAATATATAATACAAAATTAAAAATTAGACTAAAATTATAAGTTGTCAATTTTTCTTATCAAAAACCAAGCATTCATTAATTAATTTTTTAATTAATTATTTAATAACAAAAATAGTTATAACATTGATGGTCTCACCTTAAACAGTAAAACCAGGCTAAGTTCTAAAGATTTTTGTTTTGTTGGCGACAAGTTCAACGATGTAGTTTTGCGTTTTGCAAAAAGAAAAAGAGTATGGTAGAGAAGAGAAGAGAGCACCACAGAAACAATGCGCGCCATTCCCGTTTCCTCAGAATCACATTTTCTATTCCCTCAACCACCCCCTTCCTTCTCTTCTAACGTAACCCACTCCTCTCTCTTCTTCTTCCACCCTTTTCATTTCAGGCCCCATCATTCACTATCCACTCCCAAACCTTGCTTCTCCAAGTGCACACCCTTCTTGTGCACTGCTGCTTCAGAACCCGACCCCATCACTTTGGTCGATGTGGGGGTTGAAGAGTCGGAAGAGTCCTTAGTTGAGGATGGGGTGTGCATAGAGGTCATGAAGCTGGACAAGAACTCGCGCAGAATCGAATCCAGGATTTCCATTCAAGCTCCTCTTTCTTCCATTTGGAACATCTTGACTGATTATGAGAGGTTGGCTGATTTTATTCCTGGCCTAGCCGTCAGCCAGTTGCTCCAAAAGGGTGACAATTATGCCCGTCTTTTGCAGGTTCCTCTCTATCACGTCTTGTGCTCCAAATGGGGTTCTTAAAATTTTATTTTTTATGAAATTAGTTGCGTTTTTTTGGCTGTTTGTCTCACGGTGCGTTGTGCTGATTTGATTAATCTCAAATTAGGCGCTAGGGTTGGTTTCATTTTCTGAATCAAAATCCTTTATTCTTCATTAATTTGGAGACGTAATTAGAGTATTTCTTGTGTCCTTACTGAAGTTTATTTGTATTGGAAACCCTCGTGAAGACTTGTGCAGTAAGTATAGAAGTTTAATTGCTTTCTGTGTTGCTGTTGCTATGTAGGGATCTTCCTGTACTTGATAGTTTATTTTGCTTCCCTGTAGTGGAACTCATGGTCCTTATTACCTAGCCGCCCAGAAATTGCTATGTAAACAAGAGGGCACCTATGAATGTTTACTGTGTAACAACGTGTTAGAGCTTTGTCTTGTACTTCATTCTTTCTTTTTGTTGTTCGATGAATTATTAGAAACATAGAACAAGTGTTTTTAGAACAAGAGTGAATATATATATATATGATGTATATAGACCTTAGAAGTACATGAATACTAATGTTAGTGAGTGATATGTATTGCACATTTCGTTAGTGCAGCATTTTATCTGGAAATGAGAGTGTGACCATGTGCTTATATTACTATTATAGTTTTGGTGACATGAATGATTCAGGTTAACGTCAAACCTTTTATATGATTACATAGTGGTAAGCCAACCATGGTTTTACCTAATTTACTTCATCTGAGTTGCAACCTTTACAAATTAACGTCACTGTATGTTTTATTTTACTGATTCCTGAACTAAAAATTGACATCATTTGAAGTATTTTCTTTGCTAATGTATTTGACTCGAATTATATTTATTATTGCTACATATTACCTGAACAGATCGGACAGCAAAATATAGCATTTGGGATAAAATTCAATGCTAAAGGAATTGTAGATTGTTATGAGAAAGAATTGGAGACTCTTCCTACTGGTATTAAACGTGAAATTGAATTCAAGATGATTGAAGGAGATTTTCAACTCTTTGAAGGAAAATGGTCTATTTTGCAGGTAGGAATTAATATGTTCCCTTGATTTCAGAATTCTTGTGGATCCAGGATAATATATATCACATCAATTTGCATAATATGAGGCACTTTGTCATAAATATTTTTCAAAGGTCAAACTTTTCGTTTCTCAGATTACGTTGTGAAATTCTATATGCATCATTCATGGCTGACCTACCTTGGCGAAAAACTAGAAGTGGAGGGTGATATCATATTTTGGAAACTTAAATTTAGTAATTATTTTAGTCTATTGACTAAGTTTTGATTATGATTTATGCAAAACTTGACAGCTAATATTTATTTTGACAAAAAAATATCTCCTTTGCCTTTAGCTATTGACAAAAAGGAATCTCCTTTGCTTTTAACTTGTTTCATTATTTATTTTGAAAGATGTTCAAATTTGTATTACTTTGAAACCACATATTCAGGGGTTGGTTAACATACTATACAACAGTAATTAAACAATGGTAATGGTTTTGCAGCATTTCAACAGTGAAAATTGCGAGCAGTCTCAAGTCCAAGAAGTTAGTACAACTCTCTCATATGTTGTTGATGTTAAGCCGAAGCTGTGGTTGCCTATTCGTCTCATAGAGGGTAGACTTTGCAATGAGATAAAAATGAACCTTGTATCAGTCAGGAACGAAGCTCAAAAAGAATGAGTTATGTAATTAATGATATATTGTCAATCATACAAAAATGAATGCAAGTATAGTTTACTTCTCCTTGCTCATTTGGTAAATCTTCATGCCTCTGCGTAAATCTTCAAGTTCTGCCCACCCTGATCTTTACATTGAAGGTTGAATCAATATTCATTGTAGACTTGTTGAATGTTGGGTTTGAACTAAATATAAAATTGGGGTGGTTCCAAGTATTAGAGTTAATTAAGTTTGTCATGTATATAAAATCAATCCATGTAATATTTTTTTACAAGATTTTTATTCAATAAATTCTTTTTCTATTCTCTGTTCTAATACCAAGGTTTGGGTTTAGTGGAGTTTCAATAAGATAATTTCGTAGTCTTGGTGAAAAGTGTGTTCTAAAATATAGTGCAAACATGTCTCGGTCATTTATACTATATCTGCATTTGTTAAGGGTGCTTAGGTACAGGAACCAAATGTCAACATGTGAGTTGGTATGGGGTTACAGTGTATTGAATAATGGTTGGTGGTGTTGCTTGTTTGGTTCCATTCAATGGTGAGAGTAATTTGGAGTTTTTAGAGCCATTGGATGAAAGTGAAGGTCACTCCTTTCCTGTTGTGTGAGGTCATCCATCTTCTAAACTCCTGCCACTAGTCCAATCCTTGAGAGGTTTACAATTGATTCCACCACCTTCATATATACAATATATATATAGTAAGAACATCAAAACTAACATTCAAAAGGGGTAGTTTGGTTTCATGTTTAACAAGAAACTCTCAACCAGAATGGGCTTCTCGAAGCTCTCATGCCCGATGGAAACTGTCCACTGGCATTGATTTAGAAAATACCTGCTCACACTTGCAAGCTTCATAATCAAGAGAATCAACTTCACCTAATAACTCCTCAACATCAGTGCTTCCTGCAATCACAAGAACGGTTCTAAGCAGTATTGTGAAAGATATGGCTTATGATGACCAAGTGAATAAATATAATTTGTTGAATAATCTATTTAGTAATTCATTTTTGGACAATAAAAGCTATTCAATTAGGTTCTATCCCTATTTGCTACGTCTATAAAACAACAAAAGCAACCTAATCAATCAAGATGAATATTAAGTTTAGGTTGTTTGTTGCATGGCTTGGATGGAAATAAATTATATAAAATGTAGGGTTTGGTTAGGGGTTTATCCATATAGATTTTTGTAAAAGAAAGATATAAAAAAAGAAATTTAATAGTTTATAAATTAAAATTAATTTATATATAAGTTCATTTGTTGAAATTTTATAACTTCTTTAGATTTTTAGTTCTAATATATGTATAAGTTAATTTTAATTTATTAAAAAAATTATTTTTTTTTTATCTTCTAAATTTTTTTAGTGAAAAACTCGTCCGAACACATCTTATTGAAAAAGAGAGTATATAATTGTTACTTAGAATATAAATAAATAATATATGCACTATTTTTATAATTTCATCCAATAATGTTCTTTATGTATGTAAATTTTATTAGTTTTTATAACAATTATGTTAAAATTCATATTAAAGATTATTTTTAATCGATTAAGTATAAAAAAATATAGTTGTTTATAATATATTAGGATAAAATGAAATATTTGTTAAGGATAGGGTGAAGAATAATTTGGTTCCATTACATTTATCTGATATATATTTGTCTTAAAAATCCATTCAGTTTTCTTAAAACACTTTCTTTCATATTGACCTAATTCATAAGGCATGTAATAGTGTGTTTCCAGGACCAAAAGCACAACAGTGAAAGTGAAAGTATGAAAGCAACGCTAGAACTGACGCTCTGTGTGTCCAATGTGAAGCCCACACACCAGTCCCAAAGGTTGTTCAGATTTGATATTTGATGCGTTGCCAATGCTCAAAACTCAATATCTCTTAATACTGACTCATAAATATAAAACTATAATAACTATTAATATTATAGCATTGTAGACAAACCAAACAACTTAAAAGAAAGCAATCAAATGATAAATATGATTGATAATATCAATTTATATTACTAATCTGATAGTTTAATCGTTATTAGACTACACAATATATATTAAGAAATAGCCAAATCAGAAACATGAGTGGTTTACTTTTTGAACTGAGTTTGGTTGAAGAAAAGGGAAAGTGGAAAAAAGAATATAGATGATGAGGTCTTTGAGTTAATGACAATGCATGGGAACTCTGGATCTGTCAATCACCTCACATCTCTCAATTCTCAACAAACTCTTCTTCACTAGATTAATCAGTACATTGATTCTTATAAGTATTTTTACCAATTGCTTTGAATTTAAGTTGAAGGACTTCATTAATGCTCTACCATCACATCACTACTTCCATCTAACAATTCTCTGATTACAAATCATGCATGTATATATAAAGAGACCAACTTGCCACATTTCTCACCATCCAAAACAAACATTCCTCTCTTATCTGTAGCTACATAATAAATTTTTCCTGTTTCCACTCATCCATCTAACGCTTTGCTCTTGCAATTGATATAACTATTATCATCCCAAACATGTCACCAACAGACATTTTGGCAATTTTTGTCATCTTCTGCTCTGCCATCTCCTTTGCCTTTGCTTCTGACCCTGACACTCTTCAAGACCTTTGTGTGGCACTTCCCTCTTCAGGTACTATGCATTACCATTCACTGTTTTTCTTCTTTTTTTTTCTCTCCCTGCTTTCAAATAAATGTGCCAAAGTTGTGTTTTGGAAAATAGTACAATGATGTCAGTGGTGGGAATTAATCATGTGCAGGTGTGAAGGTGAATGGATTTGCCTGCAAGCCAGAGACAAATGTAACAGAAGCTGATTTCTTCTTTGCTGGTTTAGCCAAACCTGGAGTTATCAACAACACATTGGGATCTGTGGTTACTGCAGCCAATGTGGAAAAAATTGCAGGACTTAACACATTGGGAGTGTCTTTCTCTAGAATAGACTATAAAGCTGGGGGACTTAACCCACCTCACACACACCCTCGTGCCACTGAGATTGTCTTTGTGTTGGACGGTCAATTAGACGTGGGGTTTATCACCACAGCCAACAAACTCATCTCAAAGTCCATCAAGAAAGGTGAAATCTTTGTGTTCCCTAAAGGTCTGGTGCACTATCAGAAGAACAGTGAGGATAAGCCTGCTTCAGTGCTTTCTGCCTTCAACAGCCAGCTCCCTGGAACCTTCTCTGTAGCTGCAGCTCTTTTCAGCTCAACACCAACTGTGCCTGATGATGTTCTTGCTCAGGCTTTCCAGATTGATACTAAACAGGTTGACAACATCAAGGCCAAGCTTGCTCCCAAGAAGGGTTAATTTAAATCGAGTTGAATGATGTTCAAGAGAGAGGAATATGACTCATTGTATCTGTTATGGTGTTGCACTTTCCTTGTTATTATTTTTCTTTTATGGTGTGCCCTTTCCTCGTTTATGTGGCATTGAGTATGATAATGTTTGTATCGCGGAATATGCAGTAGAAGGTGTCACCTTTTTATGTGGGTATACTCAGTTCTTGGTTTTGTGGTTCATTATTTTGTAAACACCGATCAATAAAGGTTGGGCCTTTACCACCCCACTTTCTCTTTCATGTTGGTTAGAAGTTAAATCAGTTTGGTAAGACATCAGACATGTTATAATTGGAGGCAATCAAGTTACCTTTTTAACTTAGGTTCTCTCGAGTCAAACTACTCTTCAGTCCTACAAAATCTGAACCATTAATAACAGTTGGTAAAGAGAGAATGGGATCAATGGTTTTATGTTGCAGAGAAAATTCTTCGGCAGAAGGGATTTCATTATTCAATGCCCTATAAATTAAGAATTAATAGGGTGATGGACCACGAGAAAAGTGGGTTTTGGTGGAAAAAGATATTCATGGTGATTAAATATCCATATATAAAAGAAAACCAAAAAGTCTCTCTCCTCACATCAAGACTGCTGAACTGAAGTTGTAAATTACGAATTATAAGTAGACACCAGTTTCATTTTTGCAGTGTGTTCATTTCCAATCATTTCTCAATCCCGCAGGATATAAGTGCATGCATGCAATTAAGTTTGATTGGATCACTCCATTGAAATTGACTCAGATTTTAAACATATATGTTTTTGTTTGTTTTGGATTATCTAGCTGTTCTTTCCAAATTAAGAAGTACTAATTTATATCCGTGCCAAGAACTTGCATTTAGTGTATGCATGGTTTTCAGCTATCATAGTTTCCAATACACGTTGAACTGATGTTCCAACCTTTCAAATGGAAACCAAAAACAGCATTACTTTGCTGGCCTCTTATTTGCCTCACGCAGAGAAAAAAGTACTAGTAGTAGTTCAGGACAATTAAAGTGTGATATGTATGTAACAGCATTATTAGTAAGATATGATGTAACTTTCTTAATTTACGAGTAGAAATTAGTAATACTTCAGTATATATTATACATAGATTAATCATTATGATGATTTTGAATCACCTAAAATATTTCTTATACATATGTGTATACCTCTCTATACACTATCAAACACACATATTTCAATTTGCTTCACTTTAGTACTTCATTAATATATATTAGTAAAGTATTCAAATTATCAAAGTTTTTTCATTCGTACCAATATTTTACTAATATATATGCTTATAAAGTGTGCAAGTTCTTGCATTTACCTCTGTATTGTAGCAGTAGGTGGGTGGTTGAGGGTAGTAGTGAAGGAAATGTCGTTGTAGAATGTTGAAGGGTAAAAACGTTACGTTTAAACTTTGGCATCTCATTCTCATATGATGCGTTACTGCTAAGAACATGGGACATTCCAAACAACTGCAATAGCAGCAGCTGGCCGAAACAAAGCTGCCATAGACAAATGAAGAACAACTACTTCAATCCAAAGACAATAATGACATGAAACTCAAATCATTATTGTTGTTTAAAAGATTAAAATAGACTGGGATAGAATGAGATAACTTTTTTGCTATATACTATATGAACAAAAAATTATATAATGGGTGAGGTAGTATACTTGTCCCTACGTGTTTGACAGGGGTTAAAGAAATATTGAATTTTGTGATTAATATAAAAATGTCTTATACACTCAAACAATTGAGTCAAAGTTAATTTAGTTCATATAATAATTACATCTTTGATACTATTAGTTTTAATGATTAAACACCTTTTCTATCTTAAATTTAGACATATTTTTTTCTTCCAAATTTAAAAGTAAGTATTGTAGTTCATGACAATGCTTGCATAAAGTCTACATCTGACTATAATCTGGCATCTCCCTCGGAACTCCTCTTCAGTATACAGTCGATGTCTGCATAGTATCTGCAAGCAACGACCTAATTCATACGTTGATTTCTATTCACAAGAATAGTTTTCTTTTCTAACAAAGACTTAAAAAGTTTTTAGGATTCCTATTATTAAGCCTTATTACACAATCGCTTTGAATTTAAGTCTAGGGACCACTGAAATGCTTTACCATCACACTACTTACTATGTCTATAACCACTGCCTGTTTACACAATAATGCATATATAAAGAAAAACTCACTAACTCTTAACTCTAATCACATCAAAATCTTTTTCTGTTTCCACTCACTAGCTTACATTGCAAATAGTTCAATCATCATTTCAAGTCCAAACCATGCCACCAACAAACACTTTCGCAATTTTGTTCATCTTCTGCTGTGTCATTCCCTTGGCTTTCACTTCTGACCCTGACACACTTCAAGACCTTTCTGTTTCACGTTGGTCAGTTGTTAAATCAGTTTGGAAGATGTGGACATCTTAAACTTTGAGGCACTCGCATGATTTTCTTTTATGGAAAATTCACTTCATTATTCAGTGTCCTCAAAATTAAAAATAATAAATCAGATTATAGGTGAAGTAAACTTATTTCACTATCAGATTAGTGAAAAAGAAGATGTTTAACCTAACAAAGAAGGAAAATAAAAACTATTTATCTTTTAAAAGTTTTAAAAGAAAATTGTCACATTATCTACCACATGAATGTAGCATTATATTTATTATATAAATTTTTTAAAACACAATTAACTAAAGGATCATAGTTTTTCTTTTTCAATTTCAACCCATTTCATTATTTTACCTATACATATTAGGCCTCTTCAATACAAATTTTTGTATTGTACCACACGGTTCAGAAGTGAACTGTCTAAATCGAGATGTTGACCGATAAACGTGTATTATATTATTAAAGAATGCTTAGTCACAAGCGATGAAAAAAAAAAGAAAAAAAAAAACCAAGATCTTCTTATATTTAGAGTCTGAATTTAAAATCAAGTATTATAAGACATTGCCTTTGTTTACATAATACATATTTACATTAAATTAAATTAGTATGTACTCATAATTTGATTCTCCAATTTAATCTACTTCCTATAAATCTAAGTATTTTCTATGAATGAAACTATATTTAGGAGTTAATATTGAATGTGACCATAACTGCAATTTTTTTCTTCTTCAAATTTTAGCATATATTTATCTGGCACTTGGCTTTTCTTTTTTGTATTTTTAATTTTAACTTTAAATTTATTTTGATTTAACATAGAGCTTAAAATATTTTTTCTTAATAATCTCATATCCTTATATTTTTATCTTTATTAATATGTTTGATTTCTTAATTGTTTATCACTTTTATTGTCCTCTTCATCTCCTTTTCCAAAAATTATGAATATCATTTTTCACATTTGAATAAGATTATTTAGGTAATGGGTTGAATGGCAAAATATCTATTAATTCTAACATCTTTAGTTCCTAAAATAAGTAGAAGACAAATAATTGTGTTAACATATATAATAAATTTGATAGTAATTATCGAGTCACAATAATTAATATATCATGGGTTTCTTATTTTATTATGAAGTGTACACGAAGTTGTCTTGAAATTGGAAAACATTAGACAGACAAGAGAGAAATTTGTAATAAAATTTCAAACTATTACTCTTTTTTATCTTTGTCTATACATATTCTTATTAATTTATTATTTTTTATTTTATACTTATTTTGAATTTCACTAATTTTTTAAATATTGTAAATAATTAAAGTGTATAAAATATTCACATTATTACAAAATTGTGTATATATTCAAAATATTCATTTAGGATAAATTACCTATATAAAAAATTATTACCTTGTTTACATGTTAAAACAATAATTTTACCAAAAAAGATAAAAACACTACTTAATATAATTTACATATTTAAAACGTTTTATTTATTATAAATTTTAATTGTAATATAATTCATATATTCAAAAACATTTGTTTATTTTTTTATAAATTTTAAGATAAAATATGCATTTCAGTTTTTCTAAAATATCTAAATTTCTCTAAAACAAAATTGTCCTTTACTAGTCGTTACTTTTAAAATGTATATTTTTTGTTCTCCAAATAATTTAGATTGTGATTATACAAAGATAAAAAAAAAAATTAGATAGTGTTTGGAAAATAAAAGGAACATGTTTTATAATTTAAGAAATAAATTTTGGTAAATTTTTCAGTAAAAGAGAATAAAAGTGGATATAGAGATTTGAGAGGGGTTTTGAACTAAATTTTATTGTGGGAAACAAAAATATTAGTGAGAAGTGTTGCTTGTTGTTGGCGAGTGTCGAAGGGGTAAAACGTTACGTTCAAACTCCTTCATTGCATTCGCATTCGATCCGTTTTCGCTAACATTAACAACCATGGAAGATTCGAAACAACAACAGCAGCGAAAGAAGAACTACCGAAAGAGAAGCGCTCCAACGGACGAAGATCAGAGTCTTCAATCTCAGAACAACAATGAATCCGACGACGAACGAGAAAGAAGGTTTGTCGCTTATTTCAATTCCACAATTCTGATACGAAATTTTATGTTAGGGTTTCAGTTCACTGATGCTATTACGCTCTACAGAATGGCATTGGAGGAAATCAAGCTTCTCCAGAAGCAGCGGGAAAGGAAATCGGGAATTCCAGCAAACCCTAGTTTGCAAGCGCAGACTGGAACCGTCGGCGCTTTGCCTGCTAAAGCCGCCGAAAAGAACGACGGTGACGGCGGCGACAAGGATGAGCTCGTTCTTCAAGATACCTTCGCTCAGGAGACCGCTGTTATGGTTGAAGACCCTAATATGTGTGTCTAAATTATATTATGTTGTCTTTGTGCTGAGGCTTTTGAATTTGGATGTGGTTGTTGATGTTGGTGTAAGTTGTTTGTTGATCAGGGTGAAATATATTGAGCTCGAGTTAGCGAAGAAGAGGGGAAGGAAAGTTGATGCAGCGGATCAAGTTGAGAATGAGCTGAAACGTACTGAAGATGAACTTTATAAGATCCCTGAGCATCTTAAAGTGAGGGATTCTTCTTTGTTTTGCAATTTTCACTGTTTATTGTTCTTTGCTTTTCTTTATAGTTTATAGCACCTGGTGACATTATTAGGGTATGAATGATTTGTCTTACAGTTAGTTTCTGTACAACCTGCTCTTTCAGTATGTATTGCCTTTTCTTGGATTTATCCTTCTTTTAAAAATGTTGTGTCCTGTTAGGTAAAAAGGCGAAATTCAGAAGAAAGCTCTACTCAGTGGACTACTGGTATTGCCGAGGTTCAGCTTCCAATCGAGTATGCTTTCTCGTGCTTGTGATGAACTGTATTTGAAGTTTGAATTATTTATTGAAGAAGCATTTAATAACTGAGTGTATTTTTTTAAAAAAAAAATATTTCAAGTTAATCATAGGCTGTATGTTATTCATCTAGGGGATAAACTGATCTGCAGTTTGATTACAATGGTTGCCTTTTGTTCACGAGTAAAAACAAGACAGATCATGTTATTCAATGTTTGGTGCATTTTAAAAATAAATTATAGTAGGACATGGAGTTAGAGAGTGGTACTTGTTTTGTTCCACTGAAAGGGGTGGAACCAAGGAGGACATAATATACTTTGTTGTCTGCACACAAATGGTAACTTAGTGCCCGTACATGGGAAACAAACAACCATATTTTAAGGACACTGGCTATTATACTGAGGCTTATTTTTTTCAATTTTTATACTGAAAATTACTCATCTTGTCCTTGCCTCCTTGGTTGATTGCTTTTTAAGGGTAATGATTTTCTTCTTTTCTTATATGTTGCGAGTACTTGATGATTCTCGTTTATTGTGCCTTTTTTTATCTATTTCATCAAGGGAAAAAAATGGTATACTTTTTTAACGGATTTGACTATGCATTTATAATTTTTTCCTGTTGAGTTAAATGTTGGCTACGAGTAGTCTCTGATACCCGTGGTTGGAAACAAACAACCAAATTTTATGAACTTGGTTTTTCAGATGAAGTTCTTTCGTTCAATGATTAATATCCACAATGTTAATCTTTTCCTTGGTTCGTTGCTTTATAACTGTAATAATTTCTTTCATATGTTGCAAGTACTTGTGGTCAATCTATTTAACGAGGAAAACGTGTGATGTGTCTTAATCGGTTTGATTTCATGTTTGCAGATATAAATTAAAAAATATTGAAGAAACAGAGGCTGCCAAAAAGCTTCTACAGGAAAAGAGACTTATGGGTCGGACAAAATCTGATTTCAGCATTCCATCGAGTTATAGTGCTGATTATTTCCAGCGTGGCAGGGATTATGCTGAAAAACTTAGAAGAGGTTTCATTTCCTTGATTCTGTTATTTTAGAGTACATAATACTTGCTTGTTTACAGTCTTGATTTAGTTATCAATGTATTCATCTTGTGGCATTTGCCATAATAGATAGAGGTCTGACACTTTGTTGATTGTTTTAAAGCAATCTGTATCCTAATTACTGACTAGAAAGCCCCCAATTTGCAGAACATCCAGAGTTGTATAAAGATAGAAATTTGCAGGATGATAGTTCTGGATCCAAACCAAATGATTTAAGCACTGATGCCGCGGGAGCAGTACAGAGGCAGGCTGCAACAGATGAATTCATGTTAGAGCGCTTCCGGAAAAGAGAACGTCACCGCGTAATGCGAAGATGACCTGAATGTATATTTGTGGCATACCTTGCAACAGTCCATCAAAGATTGGTGGAGGTCCAGCTTCTGTTGATTGGGATGCCAATGCCATTGATTTGCACCAGTTCCTTAATTCAAACTGTAGCCGCCACAGATCACAGGGCTGCTTGAGCATTAATTTTTGTTGGATCTCTTCTTTAGCCTGTCTGAGTATTCAGCGGCTTATGTTCTGGGGTAGCAATAGAATTGTGATTATCAGCGTTTCTTGATTGATCATCATTCTATTCCTGAGAGCCTCTAAGATATGGTTTGAACAATTTTAGTGAGGGCTAGAATGGTGATGGGGCTACCTGCAGCCTTGTAAGCCGATTTGGATGTATTATAATGACACTCAAAATATTTAATCTATCCATTGAAAGGTTTCCTGTTACATTCGTAATGGCAGAGTGCTCGTTCGAATTGGTGCTAACAGCCTTTTTTGTGTCGAATAATTTGTGTTACGATTTTAGATTCTCATATGATTAAATTTTATTTTGTTTGTCTATCAAAATTAAACATGTCAGAGTTGGGTTAGACCCTAGATATTTTGATAAAAATCAACAATTTATACATCTTGTTCAATTGAGTTAGACCCCAGGAAAATTTGATAGAAGTAAAAATTGATTGCGATTACATGAAATTTTTAGCTTTAAAGATGAGTAGAATTAATAGTAAGTGATTTTACCTAGTGTAAAAAATTTAAATTCAATATTATGGTATCATTTTTAATTCTACCAAAAACTAAAATAGCTTATCGGAGTCCTACTTAATGCAAACAATTGGTTACTTTTCCTTTATTGGCAGGTGAACCATTAGTTAACTCAATGCTAACGTAGTAAGTAAGCATGTAGGCATGTTCAGATAAAAAAAAAGGTTCTCCATTTTTGCTTGAAAAGGGAAATCGTAATTGGAATTGTAAATTTTACTTTTATATATATATATATATATATATATATATATATATATATATATATATATATAAACATTGTTTATTAAAAAAAAATAAGTAAAAAAAGTATTTGAGAGATGTTATAAAAAAAATAAGAGATGTTTATTAAAAATGCCTTAGTTTTGTTTTATTTTAATTAAATTTGAAACTTGTTCAATTTAATCAAAAACATCAACCTTGTAGTAAAAAAAAAACTCCTAATCCTTACTTGAGTTTATTCTAAATTTTTATTACAATAATTTTAATTGGACAGTAATTTTATTTTAATTAAGATTGAAACTCATTCAAACTAAAAATGTGAATGGTATAGCAAAAAAGACTTAATTCTTAATTGGGTTTGGAATTTATTATATAACATGTTAAAGTATAATTTTAGTTATATTAATTTCTAATTAAATTTAGGTTGGTCTCGATCAATTAATTAAAGAAGGTAAAGAATCAATATATTTTTAGGATTTTATTCGATAATCATATAGATTTTGTTGTTTTACTATCTTAGGTGAAATTTGAATTGTAAACAATATGTACCATCTCACCATTAAAATTTAGATTTTAACTATCTTGGCTTAGTGGTGATAATTTTACGAGTGTATTTGAATTTTGGGTCTTTTCAGAGATAGTAGTACTAGGTAATTAGTCTTCATAAAAAGATAAGTACTACAAGGGATAATTTTCCAAGATACATCCCCTTATTTGGGTGGGCTTCATCACGAAATGCTAAAATTTCGGAGCCACAATCCCTTGGAAAAAGCATACAAATTTAACGTACATTCCTTGTATAAACAGAAGCTGGATATAATTATAAAAGAAGAGGGAGTGGAGGAATGATACGTAAAATTTGTATGCATTCTTCCATTCAAAACTGAATCTTGCTGATGAAAGACTGGCCAAATCTCCAATTGGCCGGTGCCACATCATAAGCTGTGAGAGTCTTTCCGTCGCTGCGTTGGAGTCTGAAGGACAAGCTCTGGCCGTTGAGGTAGCTTAAGCTTTGCCAGTTAGCACCCGAATTCCTTGACATAGATTCCCAGTTACTCATTTTGGAGCCTTTGATCCAAACTAGAGAGATCTCCCCTGCTCCTCCCACGTTGCTTATAAGCACCTGCTCGAAATAGTCCCTACCTTTCATGGTAAATCTGATACCTCCACTTCTGTTGCACCCAACTCTGCATCAAGTTTGAACACGTGTAAGTTCAAATAAAACAACACATAGTTAGAATATGACATAACACGATATAACATGCTTTTTGTAAATAATTGGGACAATGCCAGCCTTGTATTTGGCGATCATCTCAAAGGCAGGTTGAGACATGTCAAAATGTGGCCTTGGAGGATTACACCAACCCCCATTGTCACTAGGTAGTGCATAGTTTGGAGGCCAGAAATTTGTAGCAGTGATTGTAATGGAAGTGCCCTTGAGGCACCATTGGGGCGCTTGGTTTGAGTCACAAACTATATTATAGCAACCACCACATGCCTTGCCATCATTAAACAAAGCAGTACTCAAAGCAGCTGTTTTTATTCCATAACCATCTATGTTCAGATTTCCATAGCCACATGCCCCACCTATACAAGTACAAACAAGCTACTCTTTCATATCATGTGGAACTAAAAATAAAACATTACTGTTGAAGACTGCTTTAATGTAATTCAGAAAAATAAAACATTATTAGTCAAAATGTAGAACATGTTTTACCCATTCCTGAGGGATTCCTTCCACCATAGAAAGTCGCATGAGCTTGCAACCAACCTGCTGATGCTACTCTAAGGAACACCGCAAGTAGTATTATTACACCACTGAAAACTAGTTTTTGCATATTCTCAATCTCTGAGTATGATTCTGACCAAGGATTTTCTTAATTTTCTGCTTAAGATGACAAACTCTTACCATGTATTTATAACTGCTGGCAGGGACGTTTTTGCGCGTAAAAAAAATTGAGTCAGACTCAGATTCGTATTATCGAACAAAAGAAGTGGTGTTGACCCAAAAAATTGTTCTCTTATCATAAAAGGAATTAGTACCTAATGCACGTATGAAAAAAAATAGAAGGCAGGCAGTTAGATGGGTGTGAAGAAGACTCAACCATCAAAATTGTACCCAAAGCAACGATATATGCTAATTGCTGTAATATTAATATGCATCTTATATTTTCTTCATATGATTGTTTAGTCTCAATGTGCAGTGAAAGAACATGCTTTGTTGGTCATAGGATCCGTGGTACGTAAGTGGTACAGTTAAATACAATTTGCAGCACTTGCTTCAAAGTAAATCATACATCGTGTAAATCACTTTTGAGTATTGTCAGAATGTTACACTATTTTAAATGCAAACTAACTAACAAAACAGATAGAAGAGAAGATTCTTCTCCTTCCACATTGTCAAAAGACCTAATATTTATATAATTTTGTTATAAAAAATGAACTGAAACGGTTGGGATCAAGCTAGATCAATGATGATTTAACTACAGATTCAATCAGTTGAATCAGTTAAACAACGACATAGAACAAGGACAGATCTTAAAAATATTTAAGGAGGAATTAAAGTACATTAATTCAGTAATTTTAAAAGCTCAAAGCTAAAACAGATTTTAGAAGTTCTTTTAAGATATAAATCAAGATCAAGCAATATTTGCTTCACTTGTGGTCGTATGTGTTGAAAAGTGTTGTTTGTTACAATGTACTAATAGTGTTTCTTGTTAAGTTATAGTTTATATTCTTAAACTTTGTAATCAACATGTTTAAAAGATGCTACTAATAGTGTTTCTTGTTAAATTATAGTTATATTCTTAAACTTTGTAATCAATATGTTTAAAAGATGCGCGTTGTTCCCAGTTGGTCTGAATTCGTAGTCTGTGAAGACTGATATCAGGCAAAAAAAATGCTAATACACATTTCCAAACAAATTACTATTAGTTGGATAGAATTTACATGAGCATTGGTAAATAAAATAAATTTCACTTGTTAATCACATTCCTTATTTAATAATAATAGGATAGATATTGGAAACTGGTTGCTATTTCTTGTGTAATACAAAGGCAATTCTTACACGCAAGAGGATGGAAGAAAACACGAGGTTTAATGGTGGTAGTAACATGCAAGGGCCTTACCTTGTTTATCAAAAATGGCAACATTTTATATTGCAACTGCTAAAAGTTTTGACTATGATAAGTCAGCTATGAATATGGTGATGAATATGTACATGACTGATGCCATGCCTTGCCATTGCCATGCTCACCAAATCACTGCTTCACATAGAGTCCCCCTTTGGCTATTGCTGAGTGTGAACTACATTTATATATATATTCTCCCCTTAAGGAATTGAAATCTTTTCTAAAACAAAAAAAGAAAGCAACAAAATTTCTAAAGATGGATATTTATAAGTACTTTTTAAAAAGGAAAAAAGAGTTTATAAAACATTACATATATTCGATTGTATGCATCAAAAGGGAGGAATTTTTTCACGGATGTAATAGTTAAAGTTAACGGTATGATATGTTAATTGTCATGATAATTACCAAGAGAACAAATAATAGTAAAGATGCTGATACTAAAAGAGATAATAATAATAATAATAATAATAATAATAATAAAGATTGATGGTAGTAGTTGTAAGTTAAGCATAACAACTTTTATATATAGAGAAGAAATGGAGGACAATTAAAAGAATGTTATGTGAATCCCAGGATATATAATTTGGATATAAATCAAGAATAAAAACCTATTCATCTTTTATTCAAATAATTGGTTTTGTCATTTGAAACTTAATGATGTTTTACATGAACCCTATTCTCTCTCATTTATTGCTTACACATACAACATGATATTCCTTTACCTAGAATGAGAGGTTATTTGAATCTAACTTACTATTATTTTAAGAAACTCGTTTTTCAATATGTTAAACCTAAAGAAAGTAATTTAATCATCTATTATAATTTAATGACCAAAATTTAAGGCATACGTAAAGAAACTTCTCAGTAAACATTTGAAGACAAAAATAAATAAAACCAATTTCTTCACCATTAAAATTATCTCACCGTATGTAGAAATTATTTGGCTGTTAATTTTTCAAAACTTAATTTTTAATTTATGAAGAAATTAATTTTAGTTTCCACTTTTTCTTCTGAAAAAAGATGTTTCCTCCAAACATGCTTTTACTCTATTCTCACTTATATGATTTATTTACACCCACACACACACACATATATATATATATGCTACTAATTTAAATCAAATAAACTATTTTTCCTTGTAAACTTACTTGGTTAGAATTTAGTGAAAGTAATTAACAATTCTAAACAAAATTTAAAAGCAACTATCAGCTATTTGATTGAAGTTTTTATAAAGTAACCAAACATACTATAATAACTTATTTTGTTTTAGACAGTTCCAAATTTAAAATATTCTAAATATAATTGTGATTGATACTTGGCAATTGCTTTCTGCAATTCATCAATTACTTCAATGCACCTATCACTGGTTGTGCAGCACATGTGAAAGCTTTGTAGGAGGTGCTTTGCAGGTGTGAAATCGTTGCAACTTTTTCTTTTCGTTTTCTGGAAAACTATTTGTTTACGTTCAAAGGTTGCATTATGGAAAACTTGGAATGATCTCTGAAATATGTTTTCGGAAAAGTACTTTTTGAATTATATTTTCCGAAAATATATTCTGAAAATCCTATTTCAAAATATATTTTAGGAATTTTTAGAAATATATTTTAGAAATTATTTCTTAAACATAATTTCCAAAAATATGTTCTGGAAATCCTATTCTAAAATTTATTTTTGAAACACGATTTTTAGAAAACTTCTATCGTACTCCACCAATATCCAATGAAAACAACCATCAAACCTATGCACACCATCTTCGCTGAAATGTTCTCACTGTACCATGAAAGCCATTGTACCTTCTCCTCCCAAACAAAAATGACAAGGGTAGAACTGTCATTTTAAAAAATTGATGAGGTATAAGAAGCAATTGATGAGATGCTGAAAGCAATTGCCTGGATACTTTGTTGTTATTGGTCTTAACCATGCCCAATGTTCGACGCTTGCTTTCTACTTTTGAATTTCCTTTTACACTCCCATATTTTTCTTTTACATTTCCATAAATACAAAAGTTTTCACTTTGTCTAATGACTTTCAAATCGGTTATGCAAACCTTAATGAAATTTTTCTTACTTCTAAATTATATAATCTATAAATTTTTTATAAAAAAAAAATTATGAATTACACAATCTGAAAATAAAAACTTTTAAATTATATAATTAAGATAAAAAAATTTGGATTGAATTATTCAAAAATCATTCTTTTATTTTTAAATTATACAAATTTACAAAATTATTTTGAAAGTTATACAATCTAGAAGTATTTTTTAATTACATGTTTCATAATTAATACAACACATATCGGAAGGTGATCAGCAAGGGGTGAGAGCAGCAAAAAGGTAGTGTAATCTTTTAAATCTGCAGTCTGATACGAGAAAACGCGCGCATTTCAAAATCTGGAACAAGAGACGTTTCCGTTTCAACCGTGGATACACTAAAAACATTTCTACACTTATCATATTCTTCGCTCTTTCAAGCACAATGCAAATCAAACGAAAAAACTAATTCATCAATCTTCTTTGTTTCTTGCTTCTGAGTTTTTGGTGAGTAACTGATACGTGCTACTCAATCTATCATCTATATTATTACACTGTTTGATTCGTTTCTAATTTTTAATGTCTTCGATCTTGCTTTCGCATCAGGTTTGCGTTGTCGTTCAGCTAACATGATTGTATTATTTGCAGCGACTCTATACTGAATATGCTTTTACCTTGCCTTTCTAATTTGAAATGTTCAGACTCATATGTGCTAGGGTTTCGGTCCAGTTCATTGCACTTTAGTCTAATATATGCTGATTTTTTTTATTCTTAGGTTAATTTTGTGAATGTTTCGGTTATATTCATAAAATTGCTTTTAAGTTTAGGACATTAACATCATCTGCGGTTTAATTTGTAGCTTTAGACGTCAATGTCAACTCTAGGGGAAAGAACGGAGAGCGGAGCTACGAGGAAACGAATGAAACCGGAGGCAATTGTTTTTTTGCCTTTCAATCTTTTTTCTATCTTGAATTTGCCTTCCGTTCTTTTCGGCATTATTTACTATTTCGTTTTTTATTGCATAATAAACAGGTGGAAGAAAAGGTGGGAGATGAAGCGGAATCAAATACTGTAGAAGAAGAACAACAACAAGAACTTGAGGCGGACGCTGCTGGATCTGAAGAAATGGAACTCAGTATCTCTCTTATTCTTGAAAAGATTGAGAATTATACTCAGAGGGTAGCTGTATTTGGTTATACGCCATGTGAAGCATGGAATCGTAGTGTATGATTAATTCATCTAACACTTTCACATGCTGAATGAATTGCATGTAGGTATCTGAGCTCCTAGAATCAGGCAAAACAATGTTAAGGGCACTAAGCGATGAATTTGAAGGGAAAATTATTATGTGAGCTGTGAAGTTGTCACTAAACATTCAGAAATAAGAACTCTTTTACCTTTAATATTGTTTGCTTTCTGCAGTATGACCGTTTTAACTTCACAATATGTAGGATTCACAAGCATCAGGTCGAAAAATGGCAGGAAGAAATCAGAGAATTGCGTGCACTCGATGCTTCAAATGAGGAAGCCAATGCTCTTCTGCATAATGCTCGATATCTTCTTCAGCCCATTCGTGATGATTAGTGAGGTTAATTTCTGATGTCTATGTACATTCGTTAATATATAACATTGGTATGTGTATTTTTATTGTCCATAGGAATTGAACAGAGAGTTTACAATAACTCACGCAACCTTATTCCACCAATCGAGTTAGACTGTCTTGACCTTGGTAGGAGTTTGAATGTGTGCTATGATACCCAGGGAAATACTCGAGCAGTGTTGGATCATATGGAATTTAAGATTGAATTAGTTTGAATTGGACTGTGGTCCATCATCTGGTTAATCTTAATGTGAAATATATACTCATCACAATTGGTTAATATGGCTCGAATAGCATAAATTTTACTAGTAATAACACTCGGCAAATCTGTCGAATTTAATTTCGACAGAGGCAATTCAAAAGCAGGAAAGGTGTTGTTTTAATTTAGCAAGTACTACGTGATCAAAAGATGCGTGTGAAGTCGTTATTTCTTAATGCATTTTTTATCTGAACTTGCCTATTCTTGAATTCAATTTGTTAGTACTTATTTGGGTGGGCTTCATCACGAAATGCTAAAATTTCGGAGCTACAATACCTTGGAAAAAGCATACAAATTTAACATACATTCCTTGGATAAACCAGTCAGAAGCTGGATATAATTATAAAAAAAGAGGGAGTGGAAGAATGGTACGTAATACTTGTATGTATTCTTCCATTCAAAACTGAATCTTGCTGATGAAAGACTGGCCAAATCTCCAATTGGACGGTGCCACATCATAAGCTGTGAGAGTCTTTCCGTTGCTGAGTTGGAGTCTGAAGGACAAGCTCTGGCCGTTGAGGTAGCTTAAGCTTTGCCAGTTAGCACCCCAATTCCTTGACATAGATTCCCAGTTACTCATTTCGGAGCCTTTGATCCAAACTAGAGAGATATCCCCTGCTCCTCCTACGTTGCTTATAAGCACCAGCACGAAATAGTCCCTACCATTGATGGTAAATCTGATGCCTCCACTTCTTTTGCACCCAACTCTGCATCAAGTTTGAACATGTGTAAGTTCAAATAATTTTCACTTTCTACAAAATAAAAGAACACATAGTTAGAGTATGACATAACACAATATAACATACTTTCTGTAAAAAATTGGGACAATGCCAGCCTTGTATTTGGCGATCATCTCAAAGGCAGGTTGAGACATGTCAAAGTGTGGTCTTGGAGGATTACACCAACCCCCATTGTCACTAGGTAGTGCATAGTTTGGAGGGCAGAAATTTGTAGCAGTGATTGTAATGGAAGTGCCCTTGAGGCACCATTGGGGCACTTGGTTTGCGTCACAAACTATCTGATAGCAACCACCACATGACTTGCCATCATTAAACAAAGCAGTACTCAAAGCAGCTGTTTTTATTCCATAACCATCTATGTTCAGATTTCCATAGCCACATGCCCCACCTATACAAGTACAAACAAGCTACTCTTTCATATCATGT
>Ga0209489_102604_pt1 | contig 36390 bp, 18 predicted proteins | sample SiratrowhiteBW_FD_187527 | JGI IMG/M metagenome (GOLD analysis project Ga0209489, IMG submission 187527) | Root nodule microbial communities of legume samples collected from California, USA - Siratro white BW (SPAdes) (version 2) | ecosystem: Host-associated > Plants > Roots > Nodule | place... | reverse complement strand
TTTTTTTTTTTTTTTTTTTTTTTTTTTTTTTTTTCAGTATAATTGATAAATAGCTCTAGGCACTGATAAAAAAACAGATGAAGGTAATACAAATGAAAATGTTGTAGAAAGTGTTCAGAGAATCAAAACCAAAACGAAAGAAAAGTAGTAACAATACATTTCTTATCTGTCTTGTGTCGTGATTGGTTCATGGCTCTTTCCTTTTCTCACCACTTTCTTCTCCATGGAAACAAAATACCTTTTACTCTGCAATCTCAATGCATGACTTCATCAAAGCCAAACAACGCAAACATATTCACGTACCCATCTATTCGTTGTTGCTCAAGTTTGAACCAAAAAAGCAGCATCAACCTCAGAACTTGCAAGAACTGCAAAACCCAATTCGACCCTTCTCTCAATCACCCTCTTGCTTGTCGATTTCACACTGCCCATTTTGGAGGTACCCATTTCGTTTCTCACTTGCTTCATGCTTATTTGCCTCTCAAGTTTAGGTTTTACTTTTGAAATTTATGATTTGAAAAGAAAAATAAATATTGTATAGAAATGCCCCCAAATTAGTGTTGGTAAATATGCTCCCAAATTTAAGATATTTATTCTCTTTGGTGTGAATCAAATTATAAAGGAAATGATGAAACTCTTGGCATGAAGAAATTTCTGTTTCTTATGAGAAGTTGACTATAATTTATTCATCAACTCAGAAGTTCACTTTTGACATTTTGGATGTCTTTAGAAAACCTGGTGAAGGAATCCTCTATTTTGCACTGCAATAATTGACCCCAATTAGACAAAGATAAACTCCACCTATAACTGTGTTAAGCTGGAGGAGTTACCTGAACATAGCTAAGTAATTGTAGTATTTCAATTCTGTGTCTATTTAAGCTTTTGAGATGTTCTTGATTGTGCCCAGATCGTTAGAATGTTTTATCAGTCTTCAGAGTTGAATAATACTAAACAGGTGATAAAACCTGACTTTTGCCATTTTTACTTAAAAGCTTGTAAAGGCATGTGATGATTATTCTAATGCATGTTACCTCACAAAACCTTGAGCTGTCTAGGAATGTCTCCTCTAATTCATTGCTACATGAATTATGAATGTTTGAGTACACATAATAAAGTATCTGTTCCTCCAAGATTTATTAGTTCATTCAGAACCTCACATTTGATATGAAAAATAAGAATTCTTCCAATGGTCTCAAATCATTTAATTAAACTCCTGACAAAAATCTTGCATCATTTCTTGATTAATTGATGTTAATTAAGTGAAGATAAGCTGGTTTATTTGACTGCAGTTAATTTTCTGAAATTCCCTGGCTTCATGGAGTACTTGTATATCGTTATAAAAACCATTATCAAGGAATCGTTATATCTGATGTTGTATGGTGAAATACCTTTCATTGGCAAAAGTTGAGATATTGATACGGGATATAACAGCTATAGCTATCTTCTAACCTTTTTTAAGCTACCACAATGCCTTTTCTTGTACACTTTATCCTTAACTACTATTTTTTCCTTGGGACTTGAAAGCTAAGTCTCTGAAACTTGGTGGAAACATCTTTCATCCTCATATTGGACTAAGAGAATCACTATAAATTTTAAGTTAACTGAACTGATTAGTTGGGAGTTGAGACATGTAGCATTTGCCTATAAAACCCATTCATTACCTTCATTTGAGGGGGGGAGATTACCATCGAAGTATTTTACGGAAAGGTTTAGCTAGTGAATCTAAAGTGGAAGAAAATCTTGTGCATTCCAAAGTTCAATATTATGTTTTTCATTTGCATTATTGTTTGGATTTAAGTTGGCTTTGATTCACATCTCTTGCATCTTCCTCTACCACAGGAGAAACTAAGAGAAAGTTTGAGAGTGTGTATGAAGGGGGCACAATGAATACTCCTGACTCTGGCAAAGTTCTTCAGTATTGGCATTGCTGTGGGTCTGAAGATCCATTTGATCCTGGTTGCACATCTTCTCCTCATACCTCGTATGATGATTGATGTAGATCTCATTCATCATCATCCATAAATCAAATTCACTTCATCGATTTATTTTTCTTGTAGCTATATATAGTTCTAAACTCTTGTATGAATTTTAGATTCCTTGAATAATTTCGGAAAATTTAAATGTTGCTCAGATGCAAAACAAAGTGTGTGACAGAAGGGTATAATTTTCTTGTAATGCTGTTGTTCTATAGGAAGACTTAAAATTGATCACGTTGAGAGTAAAATTATGAGGGAATCGTATTGAATTGAATGATTTACTCTGTTTTTTTGAGTTTATTCTGTAAGGTAACTATAATCATTAACTGACGAACTAAGAATATGTAAAAATATTAATCATATGTAAAAATATGTAACTATATTGTGTTAGCTTGTTCTCAAAATATTAATCATCAAATTCATAAAATACTTTATTGTAAAAATATAGTTTTACAATTTTGAGATATTAAAACTATTATTTTATATTAAATTTTGTAATTAATCAAATCAATTATTCACAGTAATTAGTATATAAATTTATGTTGTTCATATTTAAATTAAAATATATGCGTAAATTATAATTCTAAACAATAAACTTTGGCAAGTTATCCATAAATTTACCTAAATTGGGTATACTTGGGGAAGATGAGATCTGTATTAAAATTTTAGATGGGCCTCTTATAAATGTCATGCCTACTCCTAATATGCAGAACCTATGATGCTTCTGAAACTAAACTAAACTATACCAGAATATATTTAGAACAAAAATGCAATATATTTAGAACAAATATATTTAGAACAAAGATGCTTCTGAAACTAAACTATACCAGAATATATGCTCAAAACCTATTGCTTTGTTTTGGACTTTCGTGTGGTTGGTCGGTTCAGGTAATTTAGGTTAATGTTTCGACAACTAATTATACAATAGTATTCATTCATCTTATTCAATACTAGAATTTTCTATACACCATAATTCTTTAATGTTTGCAATAATTATAATGGAGTTCACTAAACACAAACATCGAAATAACGTCAGAATTTTTATGCAGCATTAGTTAAAGTGACAGCTTTTGAAGTCAAATTTAAAGTGTCAGTATGCAAAATTTGTGACAAATCTTTTTTTTTAAAGAAAGAAAACTTTTTGGTGTAAGTTTGTAAATAAAAGGAATAAATTAAAAAGTAATTATGAAATTTATTGTTAATTAATTAGAAAAAATTATGAATTTAATGATATATATTAAAATTTGTTTAGTATTTTGTAGTATAATTAATAAAAATATTAAAAAATATATGATAAAATCAAAGTAATGTTGTAAATAAAAAAGTTATTATGATTATTTATTAATAATTTGATAAAATAAATAAGAAAATTATCATAATTTTTAAAATTTAATTGAATTTAATTGAATGATAGTGGAATCATAAAATATAAATAAATAGTTGAAGCATAAAATGTCAGTGGATACTGAATATAATATATAAGATGTTAAATAATATTTAATTTGTTTAAATGTAATGTAGTAAGTGTATTAATTACAATGGTATGAATATATTATATTCTCACAAATGTATGTTATAATATTTTTTTATCAAAAAATAGATAAATAAGAGAAATAAAATAAAGTATTATAGGAATGCTTTAATCATGGAGGAATGAAAGTGCACGTCAGCTGACTCTTCATTGTATAGAGCCTCATTTAAAATGAGTGCAAAGTAATAAAAGTGTGTTAATTAAGTCAGCATTACAGACTCTTAATTTAAAATGGGTGGGCATAAGAGACTCTTCATTTTTTTTAATTATACTAATTTTAATTGGGTGAATTAGGTGGTGTTACACTAACAACACATATAACAATATCATAATTCAATTACATTAATTTTGAATAAAATTAGGATCATTCACATGAACATGAATAGTTTCATATAGAAAAACAATTATTTTAAAGTGAATTAAATTTGTATAAAAAAATATGTAAAAAAATGATTTACAAATGCATGACATTTTATTGGACTATGAATGAATTTATAAAAAATTAAAAAAAAATTGAATTAGTATTGAGAGGACAATGAAAAAGATAATACAACAATGATAATTTTGTTGTACTTCATTGTTTGTATGTTATATATTATGTGTATTATATATGATTATGCAAACATGGTTGATCTTCACTTCAAAAGGTTAGTTATTATATGACATAATTAACATGTGTGATTTTAGTTAATTAATTTTTGTTCTTAAAGATACATTTTTGTCATATAAGTCATACTACCTAATTACTAATAGAAACATTTCAAAATATTTTTTTTTACATTTACAAAATGTAGTTAAGTTAATTTAAAAATTATTGATCTACATATTATAATATTTAATTTTAATTTATATTTATAACTTCATTTATATTTATAAAGTATATCTAAATATTATGTTTGAATATTAATAATACGATATAATAAGAGTATAATTATTTGAATTGATTATAATAGACAAATTTTTTAATAACAAAGTAAAACATAATATAAAAAATAGAGTAAATAATTTTTACATGAAATAAAATATTTAAACTTAATTAAGAAGTTTTATTTAATAAAAAAATATTTATTTAAAATTTGAAAAATATTTTATATTAAAAATATTATAGTTTAATTTTATTAATTATAACTCAATTTAATTACAATTTTATTAATTGTAAAAAAATATTAAAGAAGCCAAAAAATATATTTAGTGTATAGCGTGGCCTGGCCCATGCTACTGAGCCTGACGATTTTAAGTGTGGACTGAGGCCTACATAACTTTCATTTAAATTTAGGGTTTGTTTTCCTCAAAATTATTTCACTACCATTTTGGGCTCCTACGTCCTCCAAACTTTTTCCAAGCATTCTGATCTTGCTCCCAAATCGTTTGAGGGTAGGTTAGTTAGCCTCCAGAGTGTTTTTCACCGATTGATTTTTGTGTGTGTGCAGTGCTTGTTGTTGGAGGAGCTCGTGGCCGTCGGCAAGTCTTACAAAGCTTGAATAGAGATAAGTTGTTTTTCCTTTTAACAATTTCTGATCTCTCCAGCTTGGAACTGTTTTCAATCACTGATTTTGCTTTCAAATCGTGTTGAGAGTAGGTTTGTTGGCCTTGGACCGATTGGTGGTTCTTCGTGAGTGGTTGCGGTTGGAGGAGGTGGTGGCCGCTAGCGGGTCTTGCAAAGGTTTGACAGAAGTAAACTATTCTTCAATCTATTATCTGATCTGTAGAATGGCTGTGGTTGTGGATTTAGTTTGAATTTAGGGTTTGTTATGAATAGAAAAATCTGTTTGGCTATGGTGGCTGCCGTGGTGGTGAACTCATATGGTGGTTTTCGTGGGGATTCTTAGATGTTACATCTACCATGAACCTGAAATGCTGGACTTTGGAATTAAACGAAAATTAAAATTCCTAATAAAATTAATCATGATTTAGAAATAGTATTTGTTATGAAAAATTAGCCTTATATTGCGGTATATGAGGTTGTTGCCACTTGATATCTGATATTGATGCACAAAACAAATAATACATATTAACAAAATACATATTAACAATAAATCTAACGAGGTTGTTGCCACTTGATATCTGATATTGATACACAAAACAAATAATACATATTAACAATAAATCTAACACGCCGCAAAACTAAGATTTTACATTGTTAAAGAAAGCATAATCCTTCCTAACAGAGTTAGGGTGATAAACTTTTCTACATTCATGAGAAAACAATAAACAATCATGTTTATTAACACCAATTGATTAACTAAAATTAAACTAATTTGTCTTGGTGAGAAGAAGATAGAAATAAAACACTCACGGGTGATCACAGATGGTCATTTACCCACCATCCTTGCATCCAAAACACCACTCTTCTGTGAGTTCTTCTTCATCTTTTTTCAATAATAGTCACTCCAGTTTCTCTATGTTCTTCACTATTGTAATTGTGGGTGGAGAGAATCAAAGAATTATAATTTGCAAATATAGTTTCATAATCAACTTAAAAAGATAAATATCTAGTGATGTTTTGAATCTCATTATAAAGTCAGATATTGTAATTATATATTGTAATTAGATTCTCTGCACCCATAATCACAATGGTGAAAAACATATGAGTGATGTTTTGGATGCAAGGATGGTGGACAAATAGTCATCTGTGATCATCTTTGAGTCTTTCATTTCTATCTTCTTTTCACTAAGACAGGTTAATTTAGTTTTAGTTAATCAATAAATGTTAATGAACATTTTTGTTTATTGTTTTTTCAGAAAATGTGAAAAAGTTTATTATCCATGTGTGTTGGAAAGAATGATATCTTATTTGATAATGTAAAGTTTTGGTTTTGTGGTTGTGAACCCATATGGTGGTTATCGTGGGGATTCTTAGATGTTACATCTAGCATGAACTTGAAATGCTGGACTTTGGAATTAAATTAAAATTAAAATTCCTGATAAAATTAATCACGATTTAGAAATAGTATTTGTTATGAAAAATTAGTCTTAGTATTGCGGTATATGAGGTTGTTGCCACTTGATATCTTATATTGATGCAGAACTAAGATTTTACATTGTTAAAGAAAGCATAATCCTTCCTAATAGAGTTAGGGTGATATACTTTTCTACATTCATGAGAAAACAATAAACAATCATGTTCATTAACACCAATTGATTAACTAAAATTAAACTAATTTGTCTTGGTGAGAAGAAGATAGAAATAAAACACTCACGGGTGATCACAGATGGTCATTTACCCACCATCCTTGCATCCAAAACACCACTCTTCTGTGAGTTCTTCTTCATCTTTTTTCAATAATAGTCACTCCAGTTTCTCTATGTTCTTCACTATTGTAATTGTGGGTGGAGAGAATCAAAGAATTATAATTTGCAAATATAGTTTCATAATCAACTTAAAAAGATAAATATCTAGTGATGTTTTGAATCTCATTATAAAGTCAGATATTGTAATTATATATTGTAATTAGATTCTCTGCACCCATAATCACAATGGTGAAGAACATAGGAAAAAAACTACAGTGACCTTTAGAGAAAGATAAAGAAGAACTCGCCGATGAGTGATGTTTTGGATGCAAGGATGGTGGACAAATGGTCATTTGTGATCACCTTTGAGTCTTTCATTTCTATCTTCTTTTCACTAAGACAGGTTAATTTAGTTTTAGTTAATCAATAAGTGTTAATGAACATTTTTGTTTATTGTTTTTTCAGAAAATGTGAAAAAGTTTATCATCCATGTGTTGGAAAGAATGATACCTTATTTGATAATGTAAAGTTTTGGTTTTGTGGTGAATTTGTTAAATTTATTGTTATTATCTATTTTTTTTCCATCAAATCAGATAAACAACCTCATATACAATAATACTAGAACTAATTTTTTGTAATAATTTTCATCTTTTTAAAGTTTTTTTTATGGTATCATTTTCATCAATTTGACTTGACAATTTTAAGCAGTTTTGTTATTCTTAAAATAATTGAGCATATATAATAATCCTCCTTTTATATTTTTATTGTGTTATCCACTCCATTATATAATTTTAATTTTTATTTATTTTTATTAAGAAATAGATTTAAGTTTAAAGCATTTTTATAAAATAGATATGTAAGATGGAGATTTTCGATTCCTAAACAAACAATTAGGCTTTGAATTATACTTTTAATAATTTCTCATTAACTTTTACCCCACAGCCAACTTTGATAACGATAGTATGTCATTTTATATGTATTGGAAATTTTTTTATTTTATATTATAGTTTTATAAAATTTATAGTTCATTTCAAATTAACTACATATTTTTAATATATGTAGTTCACCTTTATAATTTAGCATGATCTCATTTAATTATTACATTCTATATTTCGTCAATTTATTTCATTACTTGTAAAATTGAAAATAATTTTGAAAGTTGCTTAAGAATAAATTAAAGTTTTTACAATATCGCTCAACAATCGAAATTAAAGGGTAAAAGATTGAATTTATTTGCTTTAAAGGAATTGATCCAGATTTATATATATATATATATATATATATATATATATATATATATATTGATTTGGACGACTTTTTTTAACTAAAAATGAAATGAAATCGTAATGTGAACCCTCTCATGATGAACATAGATTTTAAAAGGATAGCAAGACAAAAATGTATGATATTAATACAAATATGCGTGATCTCTCAGTACACAAAATGGTTGATTTTGAGAAGTTGTATTACTCCAATAGCCAATTTCATCAAATGAACTAAGGAAGTTGTTTTTATTTGCATATTAATTTCAAAAGAAGTGTTACAATAATATTTTCTGATGCATTCTTTTGGATATATTTTGTCTTAATGGTTAAGATTTATTAAAAAAGTAGAAAGAGCATAAATAAAAATCATTTTCACACTTTTATATAACTTTTAATAAATTTTAATAAAAAAATTCTTAAAATATGTTTAGAGAATTTCATACAACATTTATCTTTGTTATTTAAATATGAAAAATAAATATGCATATGATTATTTTGAATAGAATTGACGGCATTACTTGCACCTTTCGAAATTCTATCGTTGTCGACGAATAAAATTGATGTGATTAGAGATACTTTGATTGACCTCCAACTTATTTGAGAGAACAAAAATGATTGATTAGCCTCCATCTTTGACCATAAACACATCATTAGTCATAATTATTAGCCTTTAATAACTACTTTTACAATATAACAATAATGCTTTTCACCAGAAAATAACAAATTTAAGAATCTATAGAGAAGCAAGAGATCACAAGATCGTTTGTGTATTTACTAAAAAAATGAATTTAAATACTACTCCCTTAGTCTTAGTTTTAAATTAATAACGTCTTGTACGATATGTTAGTTCTTTATTATCAATTATTGTTAATTTAGTGCTATAATAAATAGTATTTTAAATTACAATAATTATATTTTCAGACATATAGTTTAATTAAATAATATATTAACTATTTAATCTAAATAAATTATATATAGACATATTATTTTATTTAAAATAATTTCACTTTAATTAAATTTTATTTCTTATTCTTGTGTATTAATTTTGATATCATAATATTGAATCATTGCAGAATGTTTTTTAAATATATGATAAACACGAATTTTTCTTTAAATAAAAAATAATAATAAAATGTTTTATAATTTTAGAATTAATAATTATAATATATTATCCTTATATGTAATATAGAAAAATAATTATCACTCTCTTTTTTTTCTATCCTCACATTATGTAGAATTAATATTAAATAATTGTCTTAAATATTTTTTAGAAATTTCTGTAAATATTATCTTATGCTATTTTAGTTTATGTATTTTTTTTCATTTTTTTATTGTTAGTTATAATTAATTTAGCACTAAAAATATTAATTAAAACAATTCAATTATTTTTAATTACAGGATTTAATTACATAATTGTATTCTTTTTTTGTCTCTAGAAAAAAAAATCTTATTTTGAGTGCATATAATGGTTAATGCATTGTATATTTTTTTTTATTCATAGAAAGTGCATTATTTGGTTTAAGTGAAGAGAAGAGGAAAAAAAGAGATGGAGATAGAAAACATTAATAAATATTTGGTTTGGTTAAAGCGTGAAAGGAAAAAATGAAGTGAAACACATGTATTTGGAAAGAGTAAAAGAACTATTTTATAAGTTTTTTTGTTGAACCATCACACAATATATTGAAATAATAGTTAAACATTGTAAAGTAGGATAATTGGGTGTTAGAAGAAAAATTTGTGTTGCAGTTATTGCTTTTCTTCGATTTACTTTCTAAGCAAAACATATTGTCAATGTTCATCACTTATGATGTTGTTTTACAGTGTTGCACCCCGTTTTGCGACTTTACTTTCTTAGGCAGCTAAGTTGATTATAAATTAAAAATAAATAATAGTAATTAATAATTTATAATTAGGAATTAACAATAAATTATAAATCATAAACAGTATTCAATAAATAAAAAATAATTACAATAAATAATAGGCAATTAATAATTATGTTGGATATTTTTTTACCCTTTATTTGAACATTTTTTTAGTGCAGTCTTACAATTTTTAAAGTTCTTAATTTCATCACAATTCTATTTAAAATAAATTGACGTGGTCTCTTCATATTTATGTTAACGTTGTGAGATGAATGATGTAGCATTTTATATAATGTTGACGTGGTGTTCATATTTATGTTAACCTTGTATTCAAATGGTTAGATTATGTTATTCCTTATAATAAGAATAAATATGTTACTCTCCTATTATAGGTTCTGTTATTAATTTATAAATAATAGAAAATAAGTTAGTATGCATTATATTCTTAATTTGAACAAAATATCTCTCCTAATTATTTAGAAGCACTTTAAAGTACTTGTTCATCAAAAAAACATCTTAACTATTCTATTTTTGTGAGAGTCGTACGTAATCCGGTTACCCACTACGTTCTAATGACAAAACATACGTAAAAAAGAGCCGAAAAAAAGATATAAGAAGAACATTTTAAAAAAATTGAATGAAACAATAATAAAAAAGTTGCTATTTTGAAAAATATGTAATTTAAAAAAATTGTGTACACTAAATAAAAGAATTTTATGACATTATTATTGATGAACATCTACTAAAAGTAAAAAATAAAAAATAAAGCATTTAAAGAAGCGATTACTATGATTTAAAGAAAGAGCAATTTTTTTTAAAATGTTTCATTAAGGTTTATGTTTCAATTCAGATTTTATTTATAAAGTGAGATTTTCATCCACACTTATGTACAAAAGTTATAAAACCTCACCTATGCCTCTAATAACTAGTTGTTTTATGTATATTATAAGAATCAAATACTAAATATTTTTTAAAAGAGTAAAGCAACTACACTATTTAAAAAGAGTCTTCGTATTTTCACACTGTATATAGTAAAATATATTTTTCTTTTAAGAAAATTATTTAAATGTATAAAATCATTTATAATAGATTAAAAGTGAAATAAATGAGTTGACAAATGTGACAATGAAGGCGTGGAAAGTGGCTAGGGTTCTTCATAGGTACATTCATACCAATTCTGGGTTGCTTTATTGATACACATGTTCTTCCACTATCCCAACTGGGGAAAAAACTTCTGAACACTGTTTCATACTCAACACCATTTCACACACCTTTGTTTTCAACGCCGTCCATTTAACTCCCTGCTCTATTCTGCGCATGAAAAACATGTTAATCGTTGGCCTTATTTATCACACACAGTTCCATTGCACATCTCTTATAAGTGTCACCCTTTCTTCTTCATTTCTCATATAGAGCGTCCCAAAAACAACATAAAAAAACAAACTAGTTAAGAAATTTTCATGGAGGCTTCTTCATATCTTTCATCTTGCGGCCCTACTATTCCAAAGGGCCTTCATAGCAGAAGAAAGGGTCATAACATTACAGTTGTGAGAGCAAGTTATGGAAGAGATCAAGAGGGTAAACTAGTGGATGAGAGCATGATAGTGCTGAGACTGCGTATAAAGAAGATGAAGACGTTGGAGATGAATCGAGAGGCACCTGCTCAGTGGATGGATTGGGAGAAGCAGTATTATGATTGCTATGATGATGTTTGTAATGCAATAGGGTTGCTGCAGAGTTATTTGATGGAGACTAGACCTAGTGTTGCATTAGGGTTGGCAACACTAGTAGCTTTGAGTGTTCCAATCTCTTCTGCTACCCTTTTGTTTTGTGCCCTCGCAATGGGAAAGAGCATCTTTTCTAGCTTTGGCTTATGCTAAAGAGATGAACGTGATAGTTTGATTTACTTGTTAGCATCATTACAGATCTAGTGGAAATTAAGTGATGAACAAGTTGAATCTAGAAAAGATCAATATTGAAGTATCTTATGATTTCATTCTCATTCGACTTCTCCCATTAAACTCTCGAAACAATTTCTCAAAATCTGAAAAGCTATAAACTAAAAAACTTATACAATACAAGATCATAAACTTCTGTGAATAATTAAGATGGTGCTACAATATTCTTGCATGTAATAAATACTCAAAAACAAGCTTTTCGTATTCATATTAGCATTTGTGTCCAATAGAAGCATGTTTTCTGGGATAAGATACTATACAATTACATGCTTAGGGCTCAATGCTGCATAATCAAGTATTCTGAAAAATGGTGTAGCTACTGTGAACAAGCATACCTAAGTCTAATTCAACTTTGCAACCCCCACATATAAAATAAAGTTATGTCAGTAAAGTTTTCAGTTGATGTAAGATATTTCACGCACATTCTCGTGTCAATATTTTTAACATTTTTGTGTCTATACTTTTAACATTCTCTTATCATATTAAATTTTAAATTTAACTCAATTTTACAAAATCAGGTTATAAGATTAAGTTTATATTCGAATTTTTTTTTTCTAATCAAAACGTTCGAAAAATTAAGACGGTAGAAAGGAAGCCATTCTATCTCAACTGCAGGTTCAAGCACAATAAATCTGAACTATAGAGGTACATCAAGAGTAGCATGAGATAATTCAGAAGTGGACTGCATAACAAATGTTCAGATACATATACTCACCAGCTGGGTGATGATCAAGTAGAATGAAATTTAGTTGAATTAAAATAAATTTTTGTGATTCATTTGTTGTCTACGTTCTCACATAATTTTTAATGAAAAGTTTAATTAAGATCCATTTGTAGTTTTCTTTTGTAATATGGAGTTTTAGCATAAAGTTTGAAAAGACTTGTAATGAAAAGATCTCTTGGACTGCATACAATGTACCTCGCGTTCTTTCCAATCTATTCATAACTTCACTTTTTTATATTTTATTTCATGCTTCAACTTCAAAAATGGCCCTACATGTTCGCATTTTAACCAGCAAAATTAATCATCTCTACCAAAGTCTTTAAGATTTTCATGTTTCTGAAAATATTTATAAGTTAACTGTAGGGAAAGCCAATGTATCTCGACGTTTCCTTTTTTGTTACAAAAGTCAAGTTCATTTTTAAAACTTGCCAATTAATTTTCTGGAATGCCTGTGGCATGTTTTCTTTTTTCTTTTTATTTCCTCGTACGTGTATTTTTCTTTGGAGAAAACTAGTGCATGTTTTATTTAATTATTTTACTATTTTATAGTAAAACTATATAAAAATAATGATATAATTTTGATAAATAATATTCTTGCAACTGTGTTTAGCTTAGAGTACTTGTCGAAAAAGCATTTAATGAAATCTATTATTAAACTTGAAAACTTAAAATCTATTACTACGTTTTAAGTCATTGGAAATATTAAATAGTGTATATATATGCATTAAATTTTCTTGACTAAAGATTTTTTTTTTTTAAAAATAGTAAGAATTAATTTTGATTATAGATTATTAATGATGGCAGTGCTTTTAAAATTAGAGGTATTACGGAGTTTATGAAAGTACAAAATCGAGATCAATTGTTGCTGTGATAAAAAAATAAAATAAAATTGAACTTAAAACTTTATATATACTATCTCGGTGTTCTCTAGATTGGTTTTAACGAGTTAAGATTATTAGGGTTTTGACATGAGTTAAATTTATTACTTTGATAATGCCTGAATCATAATTAAATTAATGAAATATAATTGCTATTATACATATTTTTAAATAAAAATTAGAATAAATTTCTAAAAATAAAGCTAAAAATATAAACTAACTCAAAAAATCATGTGAGGAATTCTGTAAGATCTCTAAAAATAGCATTTGAGCATTTGAAAATGGGGAAGAAAAGTTGTGTGATGTACATTTGAATATACAAATTACACGTTTGAATGATAATTCGGAAATCGTTAGATTACCAATGACTGCATAATCCGAAACTTAAAAATTAAAGTTTTGACACGCAACTCCTACCAACTATAAACCACAAAAACAAAGTTTGTTAGTTTTCTTTATTTTTACGATTTTTCAGTTAAATATTTTAAATACATGTTACACATTCTTTTCAAACATAACAATTCAACTTCTATGTATGGGGTAAATACATAGATAGATAGATAAGTAATTTTAATGTGTATATTTTATTTTATCTTTATAATTATCATTATTATTTCTTTCCCACAATATTATTTACACTACTCATTCTTTATTATATAATAATATTTGTATTCTTTTTTTAAATATAGATAAACAAAATGACTTTATTTTAATTACAGTATAAAACATAATCAACAAATTACACCAAATTTTGACACTGGACAATTTCAATTCTCTTATTGTGTGCTTTATATTTGAGTCATACATGTCTTATTTCTCAAAGTTTCTCAACATCAATATGTGTGGCCATTACAATTTTTTTTTTATCTGTCACAAAAAGAAACTCTATACAATTTGAAACTGAGAAATTGTTTTGAATTTGTAATATTTTAATTTAAAAACTATAAATTTGTAACTTCAGAGTACTCCATTAATTTTTAAAACTATTCCTTTATTTCTTCTTATCAGTTATTAATTCTTTATGCAAAAAATAAAAAATATAATAATTTATTTGATTTTAATAAATAGTCATGAAATTTTTATTTTAGAATAAATATATAAACACAAGTTAAATGAAAAATAAAGATACAGGTAATAAAAAGTAATTAATATTGTTTTGGACTCTGAAAACGATAGATAAATAAGAATATATTTTTTTAAAACCTAAATGTTTAAAAAAATAGCAACCTGAAATTATATGAATAATATTAGAAACGTTTTTGACACATGTCTATCCAGAAATTAGATCGTGCAGTCCTTGAATTACTTTTGTCGGCTTTAATAACTGACTAAAAAGAATAGTGAAAGAATTAAGGATTATAAATAATCAAATACTAATTCAAGCAAATCTTCAATTGCGTAGCAGAGTTGCAAAGGTTGACAAATTCACAATGCTTGAAAAACACCTCAGACATATTAATTTAGGTCTAAATCCGCAATAAAATGTTTTCTTTTTTGCTGAATATGAAATTTTAAATTATAGATTAAAGATTAATAAAAAGTACAATTATTAAATACATTGACATGTGACTAAATAAATCAATCTTGTAAATAATAATATACATGTGGCAACATATGACCTAAAAAAATAGATTAGTTAAATAATGCATGCATTCTGGAATCATATTTGATTAATTATGGTTGATAACTAGAGATAATAAAAATAACAGTCAATCTTTTATAACATATGTATCCAAATTTTGAAGTCTTGCACTATTTCAAACTTTAGACATAAATAGTGACGCGTAATTAAACTAATTTTCTTTTTTTGTCTAACTCTAAACAATTAACATAATTATAAGACTCCAACATATAATACGTCTGATCATTCCAAGACGTATTTCCTTTCGAGCCACGTGATGATTATTGAGAAATGTTTAGTAATTCAATATAGGTGAAACGATGGAAAAAAAATTATAGAAGGTGTTATACAAATATTGTATTATATGAATAATTTAATTCATAACCTGTCTTCAAAACTTTCCAACTTGAGTTTTCTCTTAGAAAAGTAAAACGTTCAAATTAATAAAAAAAATAATTATTCTCTCACAAACGTAGAAAGGAGAAAAGGCGAAGGAAAAGTAATAGAAAGGTTTTGACCAATAAAACATTTGGACAAGCATCTATTTAAAAAACTTACATTCCAATGCCAATGTTCATCTTTGGTAAGCAATGTCAAGATTCAAATACTTTCTGTGATGAGTATTTTGTTTAATTTGCAGATTGCTAACAGTATACCTTCCGTGTGTGTATGGAAGTTCTTTTCTTCTCCTATCTCTTGTGAAACGTACCATCTTAAGCAAACCAAAGAAATTTAGAGAGGAAAAAATGGTCTACTCATGATTATAAAGAATAAACTGCATGCAAAGATGGTTGGAATTGATTCATATTGTTATTGTAATTTCTAAAGACAAATGTCCTAGTGTTTAAAGGGTTAGAAATCAATTTATATTCTTGGTTGATCTTCCCTTGAAGCTGTTATTGAGATCAAAAGGAGGTTGAAACAGACAACTAGATGACATGATTTAGATGGATGAGCATCCTATTATGTCATCTCCTAATAGATTGGTTGAATGTCGAATATGTCACAGTGAGGATGAAGATTCAAACATGGACACACCCTGTTCTTGCTGTGGCACATTGAAGGTAGGATTACCTTGCTCATTGCCTTTGCAGATGTTAGTTATCGATGTTCAATATAAATGTTTGGATTGTTTTGGATTGTCTGAGTTTTTGACACCTTTTCTTTTGATCATTTAGTATGCACACCAAAAATGTGTTCAAAGATGGTGCAATGAGAAAGGAGATACTACATGTGAAATTTGCCAACAGGTTTGTTCTAAGATATTATCTTATTCACACATTGGTGTTCTCAAAATTTGTTCATACTTAATGAGAAAGTGTTTGATTTTTTTTCCCACTTTCGTAACTACAGCAACTCAAGCCTGGCTATACTGTACCTCCACTGCCTCCTCAATTACACTATGCTTCTCCAATAAATTTTGGGTACATGTTAAATAGTCATTGAATTCATAGTCTTAAGTTATATATATTTCTTCTTTCCGTGATCAAATGATGATACAAGATTGTTGTCAGAGGGAACCGGGAGATTTCAAGAAGGGACCTTCATAGCCATCAGTTCACAGCAATGTTTAGTGCTAATCATGAATTCCTAGACCTAGACTTTGAATATGCCCCATCTACAAGAAGCCTCATATTTTGCCGCATTGTTACCATTATTGTAATTTCCTTTCTCTCCCTAAACATGTATGTTTTGCATTAAAAAAATGAAAAAAGTTTGATGAGGTGAGAAATTACTATCCGTGTAGTGTAGAGATTGGTTGATCCGGATCGGATCATATAATAATTTCTTGTAACTTAGAGATGCAATAATTTCTAATTGTTTTATATATGAAGATCGTGACACTAACAACTCTATTTTATGCAAGTCATAAAAGTAAATGTGTGGAACTGGCTGTTCTAGTGTTGTGCTAATGTTGCAATAAGGTTGTTTTCATTTCTATTGCAGTTTATTGGTCTTCTTCTTTTACGCCATACACTTCCAATCATTTTTATACTCAGAGGAGCAAGAGCATATTCATTCATAGTGTTTATGGTAAGAGAACAACAAATATATATATATATATATATATATATAAACAATTGACTATTTTGACAGCATTAGTCTAAGAAAAGTTATTTTGTTCAATGCTTTGCAGTCAGTAGTGTTGAGAAACATTGGGATGATTGTACCATTTTATATAATGGTTAAAGCTATTATTTCAATCCAACAGTTTCAATACCAGGTTAGCGAACTCAATTTTTGTGATTCATTATTTTCACCTAGTTAGATGAGACTTCCAAAGTACATATTTTTTTTTATTTCTTATTTTGTACAGGGTCATCAGCAGTCTCCTATGGAAGCACACCAGGAAAATGAAATAGGACAGCCTCAGTTGCGTGTTATTCATATAAGTGATTCAGTGGTAAACTTCAGAGTGGAGTAATGATTATCTTTAATGTCAAATTAAGGGTGAAACAGAACAAATTGAAGAGAAATTTGATGTAATTACTCCTCTGAAAGTCCCATTAGTGTAATAAGATGTTGTATATATGCAAAATATATAACCCCTTCTACTGGAAAAGAAAAGGTTTTGGACGATCAAAAGCACTGGAAAATGGAGACGTACTACAGTATACATTGACGTTTCACGACCAATTGCTTCTAGCAAAATAAAATGAGTCGAATTTCACTGCAGTATCATTTTTTACTTTTTTTTTTCATTAACTAATTACAATTGATTTAGGATCAGTTTATTGCACACTGAAAAAAAGTAATCTTGATATATAACAACTAAGCAATTTTTTTATAAATAAATAAAATAGTGATTTCAGGATAAGAAACAATCCTAACATAAGATATCAAAAAATATGACAGTGCATTTGGTTTCATGTCTAATGTACCATCGATATGAGTCAATTAGTTATTCTCAATAACTTTATGGTAAGAATGCATGATATAAATTTGACTTTGTCGGGTTTCAAACATGAACTCAAAGGGAAGGCCTGTTTAAAAAATAAATATTCTATTTTCTTAATTCAGATTTTCTTTTCTATAACGAAAGAATTTGGTTCAAAATCAATAAAATTCAAGAATCAAACTAAATTATTTATTTAAATTTAATATTATAGGTTATTATACTAAAAAATTGAAATTAAAAATGCTGTAAAAAAATTTATGGGCAAACAATTTTTTATTATATATTTAAAAAATGCTCAACCATTTTATAATAAATATTTTTTACAAACAACAAAATCAATAAAAAAGAAGTGTTATGAGCAGTAACCATTTAAAAACCTTGATATATTTTGCTTCTAATTCCAAGTTGCCTAGAGTGAAATCCGTAAAGCCTAAAAAATTTAAATCAAAGTCTTCTCATTACCTCAAACGCTAAATTACTCGCATACAAATACTTTTATATTAAATTAAAGGCCACACAAAAACTTGAACTGAACAAGGTTGAGCTTGGAAAACAAACGGGTTTATTTTGTAAATTTTGAATGAATAGAAAATTAAGGGCGAAATTCAACCCTTTTTTCAAGTGCAAGGCCGAAGCAATATTAATACTCATTTTATCACGACCACCCTTTGAGGCAAAGTCGAGCACAGAACAGGACGAAAATATTTGTTTTCAAATGGTCTTGCAATGTCGACGGAACAGCTAAAGCATAAAAACACCAGACAAATATGACAACACTAAGAAAGTTTCATCATCATCATAATTTAACACCGAGTCCAGAAACAAAAGCAAACATCACAGTGACTAGTTTTAAAACAACTATCAATAACCTAAAGGGCAAACCAGACCTTTTATTCAAAATAAAAGACGCAAAGCAACAGAAGTAACAAACTTCACACACATTATTATTCTTCATCCGATTCTGATTCTGCATTCTGAAGCCATTCAATGAAGGGCTGAGCATTCTTCCAAATCTGAGAGTTCTTATTATCGCCCTTCAGCCCCTTTTGATACCACTCCACTATGTGCTCTTCCTCCAACACATCGGTGTCGTACAGTGCCTTCAGAACCAAGGCAACTTCCTTCAACGCATTGGAAGTAGACTTGCAAGAAAATTCCTCAATTGCACACAGCAGTAACAACTGCATACCCTCTTCCTCGGCAACTGCAGCAGCAAGGTAGTTCTTCTTCTTAATTGCTTCTTTTGCAAACCCTTTCTCAATGCCTTCAAACAGGGCTTCATACAGAGCACTCATCTTCTCCTGACCAGATGCAGGAAGTGCTGCTAGATGGGACACCAACTCTTTTGCCTTGACACCTTTATTTAAATTTGCTTTGACTTCTGCAACCAATGTCCTATATGTCATAGAGTTACCATTCTCAGAATTATCGCTTACCTTAGTTCCGGCTTTCTCCTTCTCTGGTTCATCTGTGGAGAGCATGACCATATCAGCTGTCACAGCACTCAACTGTTCCTGGATTCGTTGACGAGCAGCCTCCAGTGATGTATCGGTTTGCCATTGTATGTCATCATCGTCATCCACATCTTCCTTGTCATGAGCATCATCCTTCTCATCAGTAAAACTGCGAGGAGGAGATGCCCGGTCTTCATCAGAGCCATTTGCCTTTTTCTTAGATTTTGGAGCGCCATCCTTAGAAGATGAAGTTCCTTTCTTCTTAATAGCCTCTTTCTTCAGCTTTTTCTGTTCCTCATCAGCCATTTCACCTTCCTTCAGTCTCTCTTTCTCAGCTCTCCTCATGGCCTTCTTGTCTTTGGATCCTTTCTTAACTTCTGGAGGGTTCTTAACGATGAAAGTAGTTAGCTTGTCTCTCATATCAACATCAGACACAAACCCACAAGCAGCACATTTCAGCTGGATCATTTGGTTCTTAGTAATTAAGATTTCAGTTTCAGGATTTCCACAACCATAACACTGGACATATTTCTTGATGAAGTTCTCAAGAAGGCCAGCAAGTTTTGCAGTATCATGTGCACCATTAACATGGGAAGTCCCAGTTTTCTCATCAAATTTTGATTGGGCTCCAAGCTCACATCCGAAATACTTTGTTGTGTAGGAAGCTGGCCTAGCCAAGGCTTTCGCAATATCAACCATATTGACAATATTTGTTTTGATGCCATTACCTCTGCCCTCAATTTTGGTGATCATTCTAGGCATCTTGTACCTATAGAAGGCATCATCACTGTTACTAGCACCAATGTTCTGTAAGGCCATGATGACAAATACTGAAAGTCCCAGAAATACACTACACGTCACAGGTGGAAGATACTGAAATTCAAAGTTAACACAGAAGCAATAATGATGTTTATCAGTAGATTGTTATCACAAAGACCCTCCTTGAGAAATTGTGGGCTGCAAACAGCAACTACAAAGCTCAGAATGTTCCTGGAAAGGCCCGCGATGCATACAACTGAGCCTCCTCGGCACCAGCCTGTTCTTTTTTCTAGAAGACGAAAAACACTCTCCAAGCAACTCAATTGCTCCCAAATGGATAATAGCCCGTTCAAACATGAAAGAAACTTCAACGTGACACCTTCACCTTGGAATCTGCTACAGCAGAACTTGCAGGATTCCTGTCAAAACCAGAAGCTACATTATTTCAGTTAAAACTCTAAAACACTTGCTCCAAGCACTTTGAAAATGAGCCAATATTATAAAGGTAAAAGGTATATAACTTGGACGGGCAAAATTAAATAATTACACAGCCAAACGGAAGAGGTATCAATTACAATTGGAAAATGTGGTTATCCATAGAAAGAATGTCACTACACACCGATTAAAAAATAGTAATAATTATACTGCATATTTCATAGACCTGAAGTCAAATTAGAATCGTGTTCTCCAAAAAAAACACCTTACAAAATGGTTTTTATATGGACAAGAGTTCTATCTAACATCAAATAGATCAGTTAAACAACGACAACAAGAACCAAGCCCAATCCAATACATAAGAATATGAAACATAGATTAATAGAAACTGCTTGACTCAATTGGTGAAACATCACAGATAAATCCAAATTAAAACACATTTCAGATACCACCAACAGCCGCAAACAAATCTTAAATAAATAATCACAAACAAATCTTAAATAAATAATCATCGCGATTTTAACACCAACCTTTTCTCAAACAATGGTATAATTATTCCAGAACAGGATAATAAATGATATTCCAAACATGCAGCTAAAAACCCTAACATCAAAATCATAATTTAAAATATTTTTAATCCTAACAATCAATCATCATAATGCAAAATAAATTTTCAATCAAGACAAAAAAACAAAACAATAAAAGTTAATCCAAAAAAGCCGTTAAAACCCTAACCATGAATTGACACAATATAAAATAATTAAATCTTAACAACCAATCATCAATAATACAAAATAACTTCAACAAGATCACAACAAATGCTGGCGTATGACAGAACACATCATTCCACACGGCGATGTAGCCAAATCACCGTCAACAAATTCTCAGATCTAATCGCATCAAAATCTAAACGCAACAACAACAACAATCTCCGTATGAAAATAAACGGTTGTATTAAATAAAAATAAATAAATAATGAAATAAAAGGAGCGGATAATTTGAAAGAGAAAAATAAAGAATAGAAAAGAGGAGGAAAGGAGGTGACGATACCTGCAGAAGTTGTTGAACGGAACGCAAGGCTAGAGGAATCGGAGCGAAGCGAAAGAGAAGAGAGCGATTAGAAGGTGCGGCTCTTTCTTCTGAGGTTGTGAAGGAGACTAGGCTAGGCATTGCCAATGCCCTTAGGTCTATATATATACCAACCAATCAAAGCCCTCATTATGTGTAAACTTCATACTACTCTTTTTTTTTTTATTATTTAATATTTTAATGCTCTCTAGAGTATTCTTTTCTTTCTCGCGTTTTTTTTTTAAATCATTTAGCTTTAGGTTTATGAATTATGGAAAAAATATAATTTGAGTGAGAATTATAAAAAAAATGCATACGTATAAGAAAATTACTAATCAAATATTAAATATAGAATTTTTAATTAATTATTAGATTTATTGTTAGAAGAAAAATATATGTCATATGGCTTAAAAGGGTTACTGACTTAAGGTAAACATGACACTCATATAGAGCCACATTTATATGGCTGAACTCTTTTTAAGCTTAAAATCCCACTAATATAGGACCATGTTTATATAGGTTAAGTCTCATTAAGTTCAAAATCGCATGTGATATCATGTCGCGACCGAGTCTTTTTACAAGAAAAAAACATATAAGTTAAAATTAATGTATAAATTGAAAATAAAAATTTTAGACAAATTATGTAATAAAATCTATGTAAATTAGTTATGGGTAAACGAAATTTAGCTTGCGAAACTGATAATTTTTTATTCTAGAAAATCTTTAGAAAAAGTTGTCCAAACATGTACATAATTAACTATATAGAGGATAGAAAGAATAAAAATATAAGAAAGAAGTTTTGTTAAATGTATATTTTGAATTGAACGTTAACAAACTCCCTTTATAGTTAGGGTTGAAAAATAGGACATAATAATACATAGTGAAAAAAAAGTTTAATTTAGGTCCAAAATACGAAATAAAAAAATAAAATATTATAAAGTAGACTTAGGTTTAGCTTTGGTTTGATAATAGTCAATAGTTTGTTTAAAAAAATTATACCTTAAGACAAAATAATACATAAAATCATCATCTTAACTACACGTTTAGTGTTAAATCATAGTACAATTTATTGTATTTAAGCCTGTACCATATGGCCAGTGCCTTGTCTCTTAGTTCGTTGACTAGGTCCAGGCTAGCCATGAGACTTTCACTGTTAAGCTTTAAGTCGAACATCTCTCTGCGTAGACCGTTGACTAGGTCCATGCTAGCCATGAGACTTTCACTGTTAAGCTTTAAGTCGAACATCTCTCTGCGTAGACTGGGTTCTCCAAGCTCCACTGGTAACATAGCGTCTGAACCGTAAGTGAGGCTGAAGGGGGTCTCCTTGGTTGAAGACTGTGGAGTGCACCGATATGCCCAAAGCGCTTCCAGTAACTCCTTAGTCCATCTTCCTTTGGCTGTGCCCAGTCTTTTCTTCAATTCATTCAGGATGACTTTGTTTGCGGCTTCAGCTTGTCCATTGGTTTGAGGGTGTTCTACGGAGCTGGTGATGGAGCGGATTCCCAATCCTTTGTAAAAGTCTTGGAGTCCCTGGTCAATGAACTGCCTCCCATTGTCTGAAATGATTGTATTCGGTAACCCGAACCTGCATACTATATTTTTCCACACAAAAGACTGGACCTTGTTGGCAGTGATGGAGGCTAAGGGTTCGGCCTCTATCCACTTAGTAAAATAGTCAACAACAACCAGGAGAAACTTACATTGTCCCTTCCCAGGACTGAATGGTCCAATGATATCAATTCCCCACTGGGCAAAAGGCCATGGCGAATTCATATGATGCAACACTTCAGGTTTAACCCTTAGTATATTGCCAAATTCTTGGCATTTCTGGCACTTCTTCACGTATTCGGCTGCATCACTTTCCATTCTTGGCCAGTAGTATCCGGCCCTCAGTGCTCTGGTTGCCATGGTACGTCCTCCAGAGTGAAGGCCACAAATACCTTCATGCAATTCGGCCATGACATACTCTGTCTGATTTTTGTTGATGCATTTTAACAGTGGTCTCGAGTAGCTTTTTCGATACAGCTATTCCCCTATCAGGGTGTATCTTGCGCATTTTCGCTTCATGGCAGTCTCTTCAGTTTCTTGGCATGTGCCTTATTTCAGGAACCTAATGATAGGTATCATCCAGCATTATGTATCCTCTTCAATGTTCATGACTTCCTCCCCGTGAGATATGCTTGGTGCGGGGACTGTCATCTGTATGACCGAGTGGTAGTGATTCTTGTTTTTGGTGCTTGCAAGTTTGGCCAACAGGTCGGCCCTTGTGTTCTGTTCCCTTCTGACATGTTCTACCTTCGCTTCTTTAAAAGTTGAGAGGAGATTTAGCACTTTCTGATAATATTGCATCATCATGTGGTCTTTGACTTGGAACTCTCCGGTCAGATGTCCGACAGTCAACTTTGAATCGCTCCTACACTGGATCTCCTCTGCTCCCATTTCTTTAGCCAAACTCAGTCCTGCAATTATGACCTCATATTCGGCTTGATTATTAGTAGTTTTGAAATCAAACCTCAACGACTGCTCGATGGTAAGTCCCGCTGGTCCCTCCAAGATGATTCCGGCTCCACTTCCTTTGGCGTTTGAGGACCCGTCGACATAAATGACCCATTGGGCGCTAGGACTCGCAGGTTCCGGACTTAATTCCACTAAGAAATCGGCTAGTCGTTGAGATCGAATAGCCCTTCGCGGTTCGTAGGTGATTCCGAATTCCGACAGTTCTACTGACCATCCTATCATTCTCTCCGCAAGATCAGGCTTCGTTAGCACTTTCCTGATGGGGTAATCAGTTTTGACAATTACCGGGTGATTCTGGAAGTAGGCCCTCATCCTTCTTGCTGTGTGGACCAGTGCTAGCGCCACCTTCTCGATTGTTTGGTACCTCCTCTCAGCGTCTTGCAGTGTTCGGCTCACAAAATACACTGGTTTCTGTTCTTGGTCGGCCTCTTGGACAAGCACCGAGCTGATCGCTTCTTCAGAGATAGACAAATACACAATGATTGCTTGGCCGTATATTGGCTTTTGTATCACTGGGGGTGTTGCCATGAATTGCTTGAGCTGTGTGAAGAGTTCTTCGCACTCTTCGTCCCATTCAAATTTCCTTCTTTTCTTGAGTAGTCGGATGATGGGTCCTGTCTTCTCGGCCAATCTTGGAATGAATCGCGCCATAGCTGTCAACTTTCCAACCAGCCTCTGGATCTCTTTCACATTCTTTGGACTTCTCATCTCTACTATGGCCCGACATTTGTCCGGATTTGCTTCTATTCCTCGGTGTGTGAGCATGAATCCGAGAAACTTTCCTCCTTCCACGCCGAATACGCACTTTTCAGGATTCAACCTCATATTATATTTTGGCAGTGCCTCGAGGACCTCGACTAGATCGTCCCTGTGTTGTTCACAGGAATCATACTTCACGACGATGTCGTCCACGTATACCTCGACATTTCTCCCAACCAATCCTTGAAACACTTTCTCCATGAGTCGTTGATACGTGGCGCCCGCGTTCTTTAAGCCGAATGGCATGACCTTGTAGTAAAAATTTGCTTCCTCTGTCATGAAGGCAGTCTTCTCCCTGTCTCTGGAATGCATTCTGATCTGGTTATATCCAGAGTATGCATCCAGGAAACTTAATATCTTGTGCCCTGCAGCCCCATCAACTAGTCTGTCAATACTCGGCAACGGATATGCATCTTTTGGGCAAGCCTTGTTGAGGTCCGTGTAATCAGTACACATTCTCCATTTGCCATTAGCCTTCTTTACCATCACAACGTTGGCAAGCCAAGTAGTGTACTTGGCCTCCTTGATGAAGTTTGCTGCCATCAGCTTGGTCACTTCCTTCTTCGCCGCTTCTCTTTTTTCCTCCCCTTGTTTTCTCTTCTTTTGGGCTACAGGTCTCGCCTCTTTGTATACTGATAGCCGATGAGACATGATCTCAGGATCAACTCCCGGCATGTCCTCTGCTGTCCATGCAAACATGTCGACATTTCGGACCAGGACTTGTCTGATCATCTCGGCCTCCTTCTCTCCCAAGGAGATCCCCAGTTTTGTGTCGTGCTCTTTATCTTTTAGTTCTATCTGGATTACATCTTCCCCTGGCTCCACACGTGCGTGATCCATCCTCGGGTCTAGGTCGGTCACGTTCACGCACTGCGCGCCTTCTTCTCCTTTCGTCTTTTTCTTATACCTTCCGGCCTCATGTTTCTTGGGCTCCAACTTTAGGCTAGCTGCGTAACATTCTCTTGCTGTCTTTTGGTCGCCGTGGACCGTGATGATTTCTCCTTCGGAGGACGGGAACTTCATGGCCAAGTGGACAGTGGACACAATGGCTCCAAGCTGATTCAGCGAAGGTCGGCCTAAGAGAATGTTATAAGATATGTTAGCATCAATGAGGAGGTAGCGAACCTTAATAACCCGTCTTTGATGCCCGGGTTCTCCAAATTTGGTGTACAGATCTATGAAACCTCGAGTGTCCACCCGTTCCCCGGAGAATCCGATAATCTGATCGTCATATGGTTGGATCTCGGTGTCAGGGATCCCCAGCTTCTTAAACGTTTTCCAGTAAAGGATGTCGACCGAACTGCCCTGATCTACAAGGGTTTTCATCACTGCAAACTCGTCAATGGCCACAGTTATTACCATTGGGTCGTCTTGCTTGGGGTCGATGGCTTTGAAGTCGCGGTTTGTGAAGGTTATGGGCGGCATGCTTCTTACCACTCTGGTGTGCATATGGTGCACGGCTTGAACGTTCCTCAGGTATTTTTTTCTTCCTGACGCCGAAGGTCCTCCTCCAGCAAAACCTCCTGCTATGGTATTGATGACCCTCCAGACTGGAGTTACTCTACGATTTTGCCGTCTGGGTGACCTGGAGCGGTCGGTTCTCTGCCTCTGTCCTCCATTACGTGGGCTTCTTCTGGGGCTTCTTCCCCTCGGGCTTCTTCGTGGGGAACAGTTCGTGATTTTGTTCTGGACAAACCTTCCCAGGTGCCCGGCTTGTATAAGTTCCTCGATCTTGTCTTTTAAGGCCCAACACTCGTCAGTGTTGTGGCCGTAGTTTTGATGATATTGGCAATGTTTGCTGGTGTCGGCATTCCGGGGGGTAGACAGTTTTTGCAGAGATGGAATGAGGTCAGCACTCAATGCTTCTTCCAAAATCTGTCCCCTGTTGGCGTTGAGGGGTGTGTAGTAGGCAAAGCGAGGAGGTTTGGGCTCCCTTTGCTTAAATTGCTGAGAGTTGTTCTTTTCTTTGCCCTTGCCCTTCTCCACATTTTCTCCAACTTGGGCCTGACTTCTGAATTCTCGTAGTTCCTCCAATTGCATGAACTTGGCGGCTCTGGCTCTTAACTCATCAAGATCCAGAGCCGATTTCTTGCACAAGCTGTCCGCAAACGGTCCTGGTCGTAGGGCCGTTATCAGGTGGTGCAAGGCGACATTAGGATCCAAGTTTTTGATCCTCAGAGTCAGCTTTCCGAACCTTTCCATAAAGTTTTGCAGGGATTCTCCCTTCTCTTGTCTTACATTTATCAACGCTATGGAACCAATGTGGTGTGGTTTACTAGTTGCGAAACGAGCATTGAATTTGTCGACCAGCATATCAAAATCAGTGATGGAGTTGGGAGGTAGGCTAGAGAACCAACTCAGCGCTGCTCCCTTTAAGGACGTGGGGAAAATTCGGCAGAAAACAGCATCATGATTGGAATAGAGACTCACTTGGGTGGAGAATATACTGATGTGCTCATCAGGATCCGTCATACCGTCGTAGGGCTCGAAAGTCAATCCCTTCCAACGGAAAGGGAGTTCGACATTCATGATTCGATCCACAAAGGGGTGTCTACGGGTTCCCTTTGCGCATCGGACTGCTTCTGTCCCGTGCGTCACGGATGGACGCATGGATCCTCTCGCTTCGGTTTCGTTTACCACAGTCTGCCGGGTACTCTCCCGCTCCGACAGGGAGGGTTGATGGTGGTGGAGCATTTCTCTCATCTCTTCGTTTTCACGCCTTAAGGCATGAATTTCCTCTTCGTTTCCACGCCTCAAGTCATTGATTTCTTCTTCGTTCCTTCGCTGCATAGCCATCATCTGCTCCTGCAAGGCGGCCAACATGGCCACAGGGTCACTTCCCATGTCAACGTGTTCTGGCCTTTGGTCTTGAACTTGCTCCGGGTTGACACCATTGGAGTTTAGTCTGCACACCTCTCGGCCCCACGGTGGGCGCCAATTGTTCCTACAGAGCCTGAGGGCCAAGAACAATAAAAGTTCTTGCGAAGCCTTAAGGCTGAGAACAAAACTTCGAGGTGTCAACTATCCTGGTCTCTCTCTCTCTGGTCTTCTCGGAAGTACCCACCTCAGTTACCAGAAGTATATTGTATAATAAGGTAGATCTAATAGCCAAAAAGTCCCCTTTCGCCACACCCACTATCTTCTATTTATACTATTGTGGTTGGCATTATGAGGAAGACGTATAGCCTCTCAGCCTTCAGAGATATGATGACTGTTCTGCACTGTGTCAGAGGGAAGACGTGCAGTCTTTCTTGTATGAGGTTGCTGTTCTGCACCATGTCAGAGGGAAGATGTGCAGTCTCTCTTGCATGAGGTTGTTGTTCTGCACCATGTCAGAGGGAAGACGTGTAGTCTCTTCTGCGCAAGGTAGGCGTGCGGTCTCCTCTTTGTCAGGTAATGCGAGCGCCGTTCCTTGAGATTTGTTCTTTTGTCAGATGTAAGGTGCTTATTCCCAATGCAAAGGGAATGAAGATGTTGGTTTGTTGGTATTGGCTTGGTGCCTATCGTCTTGGCTACTTGTCAGCTTGGTTACCTGTCGGCCATACTTGTAGGCCTAGACACTTGTCGGCCTGGTTACTCCTCGGCCTGGTCACTTGTCGACCATACTTGTAGACTTAGGCACTTGTCGGCCTGGTTACTCCTCAACCTGATCACTTGTCGGCCATACTTGTAGGCCTAGACACTGGCCATATGGTACAAAGCCTTTTATAGCAACTAAAAGTTTAGTCATTTTGTTATCTTTAAATAAGACGAGAAAAAAAGGGTAAAAAATAAATATATTTTCTTAATAAAATTACCTAAATAATCTTCTATATGTAATAGAGAAACAGAGAATAAAATAATCAGAATTTACAGACAAATCTTGTAATCTTATCTTATTTCTTCTAAAGAAACACCTAGGAGTGTACAAAGTTCCCAGTGAACATTAATGAACATTTATTGAGAACAGTATCTATTTTTTTTTTTCATGATTAAGATCTTATTTGAATACATTGTTTCATGAATACTTATACAAAAGTTAAGTCTGCCATATAAAGAAACTTTCAAGAGTATGAAGTGTGGTTCATCAATCAAATCTCCCAAAAGTAATGACAGCTTGCTTAGTCGGAATTGCTGCAAGTATGATTGTAACTGTATGTCCTTGGGTGGAGTAATTGTTCAGAGGTAAAAGATGCAAAACAACAGAAGGAAATTTCAGTTGTTGTTATGTGAGATTGGAGCTCCATTCTTAGAAGGAAAAAAAATAAAAATAAAAAGTGATGTCATTCTATAAAATTTTTGACCCGTCCATTTAAAGTCAGAAAATTTATTCTACAAACATCAAATAATGTAAAAAATCAAAGAGAAAACTCATAACTGAAAATATTGAAATACAATTAATTCATACTTGTTAAAAGCATAAAAAAAAACTAAACGAAATTTTAATTCGTTCATTTATTTAAATTTAAGCTAACCCAACTACAATTCAATAACATGAGACAAGATTATGTTAACCTAATTTGTTAATATTGTATGTTAATACTATATTTTGCTGGTAAAAAATGTTAATATTATATAATTCAATTAGAAAAATTAAGATATATTAAATCATATAACTTTCAAAGTAAATAATATTAATATAAACATTATAAAAACGTTATTTATCAAGATTTCTTAGTAATACATCATTATTAAAAATTGTATAAATTTTGAATAAAAATTTTAAAGTTGTACCAAAATAAAAAAAAATGTTTTAAATCCATCCTAAGAATACACAAATTTATCTTTTAAAACCTAAATATTTAAAAATAATTTTGAACAAAAAAAAGTAGCAAACTCTCATGAAAAATGAAAAATAATGAAAGAGGCACTCGATTTGGGCCCACACAGACATCAACCACATCCCGGTACACACGGAAATAGAGGAATGAGTATGAGATCGATAACCACACGCAATTGGCTTAAAATATGCCTTACCCAATTCATATTCATAGTCGTGTCTATCAAAACCTCACCCAACAATCCAACAAAACTAAAAGGGGTAAATGACAAAAACATTATAAAACCACAGGGAGGTTGCCTACTTACTCAATTGATAATCACAATAACAGAGGCTATTGTCGGGAGCATCTCAACAAAAGCCTCCCCCCACAATCCAACAAAGCTAAAATGGGAAAAGAAAAAAATATTGTATGACATGCAGTTTTGACTAAAATATACTCAATCAATTACCATAATAGCAGAAGCTGTTGTAGCCTCCCCAATCCAAAATTTTCCCTAACAATCCATCAAAAACTATAAGGAGTAAAAAAAAAAAAAGGACATTTGAACCACAAAGGTAGAGGATGTTCATATCAGGTACCAACCACATTTGATCAAGCACGTTTAGACACAACAGAAAACACCATCATATTATCAAGACACGTTTTATTAAAAGCATAAAACATAATCATAAAAAACCAAAATACTCAAGAACCAAACACTGACGCGTACATGCTACTAGACCACTAGACCAGACAGGCATGCACCCTTCGCAACAAGTTCAAAATTATAGTAGTTCAACACATGGGGCCAACGGGGACCCTTTATTGGAAATAAAGGACAGGACACAGCAAGCAAACATAAGTAACGGAAAATCTAAGAGTTTTTCTTCATCCATCATATAATGATCACATATTATTCTTCCTCCGATTCTGATTCTGCGTTCTGAAGCCAGTCAATGAAAGGTTGAGCATTCTTCCAAATCTTGGAGTTCTTGTTATCGCCTTTCAGTCCCTTTTGATACCACAGAACTATGTGTTCTTCCTCCAACACATCAGCATCGTACAGTGTCTTCAAAACCAGGGCAACCTCCTTCAAAGCATTGGAATTAGACTTGCCACAGAATTCCTCAATTGCATTAAGCAATAAAATCTGGGATCCCTCCTCGGAAACAGCAGCAGCAAAGTAGTTCTTCTTCCTAAGAGTTTCTTTACCAAAACCTTTCTCTGTTCCCTCGAATAGAGCTTCAACCAGAGCACTCATCTTTTCTTGAGCAGATACAGGAAGTGCTGCAAGATGAGAAAGCAATTCACTTGCTCCCAAACCTTTCTTCAAATATGCTTTCACTTCAGCAACCACAGTCCCGTAGTTCATTGAATTACCATTCTGAGAACCACCATTTTCATTACTTGCTGCCTTTTTCTTCTTCTCTGGTTCATCTGTAGAAAGCATAACCATATCAGCTGTCACGGCACTCAACTGTTCTTGTATACGTTGACGAGCAGCATCAAGTGACGTATCTGTCTGCCATTGCACACCATCATCATCATCATCTTCTTCATCATGAGCCTCCACTTTCTCTTCAATATGTTTGCGAGGAGGCGAGGTGCGGTCTTCATCAGAGCCACTTCCTTTCTTCTTTGAAATGGTGGATTTTGCAGTGCCATCCTTTGCAGATGAAGAACCTTTCTTCTTAACCTCTTTCTTCACTTTCTTCTGTTCCTCATCAGCCATTTCACCTTCCTTCAGTCTCTCCTTCTCAGCTCTCCGCATGGCCTTCTTGTCCTTGGATCCTTTCTTTACTTCTGGAGGATTCTTAACGATGAAGGTAGTCAGCTTGTCTCTCATATCAACATCAGACACAAAACCACAAGCAGCACATTTCAGCTGGATCATCTGGTTCTTAGTAATTATGATCTCAGTTTCCGGATTTCCACACCCATAACATTGGACATACTTCTTGATGAAGTTCTCAAGAAGGCCAGCAAGCTTAGCAGTATCGTGTGCTCCATTGACATGAGAAGTCCCAGTCTTCTCATCAAACTTAGACTGGGCCCCTAGCTCACAACCAAAATACTTGGTCGTGTAAGACGCTGGCCTTGCCAATGCCTTTGCAATATCAACCATATTGACAACATTAGTTTTGATGCCATTACCTCTGCCCTCAATTTTGGTAATCATCCTGGGCATCTTGTACCTATAGAAGGCATCATCGCTGTTTGCAGCACCAATGTTCTGTAAAGCCATGTTGACTTAAAAAGTTTCAGAGATATTCAGCAGCAGCAATTTCGGCCTCTAAAGTAGTTTGTTGGCTGGAAGAATCTCCTTCAGGGATAACGGAAGGTGGCCAACCGCTACCAGAAAACTGAGTGAATTTCTGGTATGTCTCGCGATGCATACAGCTAACTCTCTGCGATGATGAAGGTCTATAATTTTTTCTAGAAGAAGAAAAATACTCTCCAAGCAGCTCAGTTGCTCCCAAATGGATAGTAGCCTGTTCAAACATGAAAGAAACTTTAACGTGACGCCTTCACTTCGAATCTGCCACAGGAGAACTCGCACGGTTACCAAGCCAACAAAATGAAGCTTCAACAACACCTACAATTCAAATCCACAAAAAAAAATCGTCAAATTATAACATCGAAACTCAATGCAAAGCCGAAACAAAAAAATATCAATATATTGAAACCAATACCTAGCCAAAACCAAGAACGAAAAACCAACTCATACATCAGACTAACGAAAAACCAAGAACATAAATTATTATTCCCAAAGATTTTAGGTGAGAATACTAACCCTAAAACGCAAAATAATTCAATCAAAGTAGGGGCGTGTGTGGTGATTCAGATTGAAACCCTAAAAAAGAACAAATGAGAGTCAATAATTACTTACATTATTATTATTATTTCGATTAATACTGCGATCACAGATGATGAAACAAAGAAACATAGGCAGATGCAAGTGAATCATAAGAAAAACAATAAGAAGAATAAGAGATACCTAAGATCGAAGGCAAGAGCGTATTGCGAGCAAAGGGAAGAAGATAGGGATTAGGGATAGAGCTTGAGGCGGCGCTGTGCCTTCTTTGTTCTGTTCTCTCTATTATTTATAACATAAAAATAAAAATACCGTGCTGTTTGGTTCATATTTTGTGGTACCCTAATTACCTCATCAATCTTCACTCGGCTTCAATCTTGGCCCTTCATCATGTTACTTCTTCAACCATTTTCGCGCTCCTCCACTTTTAGCCGTTCATCACAGGCCACGTGTTCATCCAAACAGCACCATATCTCTTTAATACGTCGGTTTAAAGAAAAAGATATTCAACAAAATATATATTAGAAATTTTGGATTTAAAATTAAAATAAAAAACCAATACGCGTCATGTTTTATTAAATTATTTCTAATATAATATAATATGTAATAAAGAGAAGCACAGGACCGGACAATGGATTTAAAATTAAGAAAAAAAATTAGCAAACGTATAAATTAAATAGTATTATAATTTGGATAAAAAATTATTAATTTTTGCAGCGAGAAAATTAGAATGAATGAAAATAAAAATAGAGAAATACGTGAAAAATAAAAAGATATTTTTATTAACATTAACATAACCAACAAGAGTTGATTTTAAACACCATCTCCTTTTATCTTTCTTTTAACACATAAGAATGAGTTTTGGTTTTGATTGTTTTACAAAATTATTTTTTATTTATTTAAAATTAAGAATTGCTACTTTGATCCAATATTACATGACTCTAGTTAATTATGTGTTCAACAAAAATTGAGTGATTATTTTAATTGATACGGACATACCATGAAGCATCTAAAAAGACTGTTAAAATTTATTGAATAAATTTTATATATATCTATTTTAAAATAAATATTATAAAACAAAAAGATAATAAAGTTTTACAGGAATAATTTTTTTACAGGATTAAAACTGAAATTCAAACATTTTATAAGAACCAGAAATAATAATTTCATAATTTACTAAGGTAAAAAAAATTATAAAGACCGAAGTCAAAATTGATGAATTTTACATGTACTAAAAAATTATTGAATTATTATTATTAGTAGTATTATGTACAATTTGCCATGTTTAAATTCAAATTTTATTGTGCGCAACTATATTATGTACTTATTCATCTGCTTGCACGTGAGTGGGCCTATAATATTTAAATCCAAGTTAAAACTGACTTTGGTGGGCTTCGGTTAGCCCAATAAATGTTCTCCAACAACTATTAGGGAAAATTCTTCCTGTACAATTTACATTGCATAATTTAAAATAATTTTTTTATGACACTAAGAAAAAGTCAAAAATCAGTAGAATGAGTCTTATTCAATCATTGGGTCACACTTTGTGAAATTGTGGAATGGATTTCAGAAGTTATAAAAATGGAATTTATTGAACAAAAATTTTTGGACAGGATTTTTGAAACTGAATTTCTGAAATAAAATTTTTAGAATGCAGGAAAGACATTCCAAAATAAGTTGTTTAGAGCATAAATAAGAATGAGTTTTCTAAAATATATTTTCTGAAACGAGTTTTTTTCGCAATACGATTTATCTTTCTTTTTCCCTTTCTCATTCTTCTTCTGCAGCAGCAGTGATGTAATACAGTGAGGATATTTCAGTCTTTCTATGTTAGTAGTGGAACTGCAGTTAATAATGGTAGTGGTGCAGGAAGCAAAACCCCTGATTTTCATTTACCCACAATTAGAAACAGAAGCCCGATATGTTATTACAAAAGAAAATAAATATAACTCATGAATAAACAATACATTAACAGACAATATAAATTTCTTTTTATGATACTGTCTAAGTTTAAATGTTAATATTAGTTTGTTTTTTATAAGAATTATTTGAAAGTCAAAATGATTTTAATTAACTAACTAATAGTGTTTACTTTAGTAGTATAAAGCAATTAAATACTTATTTAGTAAGCTATTATTATACTTTATGTCTAGAACGTATATAATATTTTTTGAAATGTATTTTCTAAAATAAGTTTTCTCGAATAAGCTTTTGGAACATAATTTCTTTTGCTCTTCTTATTCTAACTACAACGTTCTTGTTTTATCTTTTAGCAATGATGATGGTGGAACAGCGGTAGTAAAGTGTATTGAAGAAAAAACAAACGAGACAATTGGGTCATTTCACTTAGTTATGGAGGTGGAAGTTAAAAAATGTGGGATACATGAAGTAATTCTCCCTTGGTAAACGGGATACATTTTTTTTTTTTTCTTGTAGACAACGGGGTACAAATTGGACTTGGTAAAACATATGCCTATTGAAATACGACAGACAAATGAAAAAAAAAAAAAAAAAAACAAAAAAAAAAAAAAAAAAAAAAAAAAAAAAAAAAAAAAAAAAAACTTTGACAAATTGTATTTAAAGTATTATTTTTAAGAAGTACAGCTTGCAAAATATGTATTGTAAATTCAAGACTATTGTCATAACTATCGTTAAATAATGTTGCATATGTCAAAGTACTGTTTTCATTTCTTACTTCTTTACTAAAATTGGGAACATATGGTAAAAAAAACCATAATAAATAAATATTCCAAATTAAAAAACTTCATATGTTTTAAAGTAATTGCATGATATATTATGAAAGCTATGAAACATAGGTTATAGAATTGCCTATAATTTAATGAAAGAATTATAAAAGTGTGCATGCATGGGTAATGTGTGGTTTAGAGAAGAAAACAAAATGATTAGTTAATTAAGCCGGTCACTTGAACTAATCCATGAATAGATAACACCAAAGTGAAGGTGATCACCATTTATTAATAGCAACCATGACTTTTCCCACACCCTTTCCTCTTCACGTACGCGTTACCTATTACAATATGCATTTTTTTTTATTCATCTCTTATTATTATATTCTAAATCAAATCCTTTCCCCTCAAAGCATGCCATTGCACCTTCATTCTTGACCCCTAAAACACCCTTTTCCAGTGTCTTATAAGAACACTAAAAGGGTACCTAAAACCCTAACAAACCCATAAATACACTCTTCAATTTAAGCTACTCCAACACTTTTTTATACAAACACCCTTGCACCATTTTGTTTCAACACTGGTGAGTGATTATTATTGTAGCAAAAACAAAGGTGCAAAAGTGACATGGCTTCTTCTCTCCCTTCTTTCTTTTATGTTCAACCAAGAAGGTCACATCTCAAGAGAAGCAATATACCTATAATCAAAGTTCAAAACTATCAAGATGAAGGTAATAATATTCTCTTTTTAAGTTTTGTTATTATCATATATATTAACACGTTATCTTCTTCTTTTTTCCTTATTCCTTTTGGTTTTGGTTTTGTTTTGCATTATTGTCATTAATCATTTGGAATAATAATAATAATATATATGATGATGAATGAACAGAGAGATCGACGAACGTAGATGCGAATTTGAATGTTCTGAAGAAGAGAATAGAGATGGTGAGGGTGAAAGAGAGATTGGAAAGGTGTTGCAGATCTCAAAATGGTTGGAACTATGTGCCACTTTCTAACCACAAAACAAAGGGAAACAAAGAGTTAAGCTTAATTGAGTTCAGTGGTTTGGTTTGTGGTACTCTTGGTCTCACTTGCCTTGGTGGAACACTCTTCATTTGTCTTCTTTCCCTACTTGTTCATCTGCAATCATTTTTTTCATAAATTTAGATGTATAGAGCTCAAGAATATTTGTTTTTTTTTTTTTTTTTTT